>Ga0207868_1000041_pt1 | contig 170039 bp, 151 predicted proteins | sample Passage237B_FD_187370 | JGI IMG/M metagenome (GOLD analysis project Ga0207868, IMG submission 187370) | Cellulose adapted compost microbial communities from Newby Island Compost Facility, Milpitas, CA, USA - Passage2 37B (SPAdes) (version 3) ...
TTCTGACAAAAATTTAACTTTGCATTGAGGATTGATTGATCAGCGGACAGTCATAAATTGTCCGACTATGAAGAGTGTCAGATTAAATACTGTTCAGTATACCTTATTTGTTTTACTGAATAATGTAGACGGATTAATCGTGTTAATTAAGAATAATCCTTTTAACCATCTTTTCTCCGGATTTCTTTATAAAACAAAGCAAATAGGTTCCTCTTGGATACTGCTCCAGATTAAAAAATTGAGTTCCTGATTTGCTTGCCCCTTGTAAGAATGCAATGTTTTGACCTGTCAGGTCACATAACTCTATTTGTTCGATATCAAAATTTTGGTCAGTTTCAATAGTTATGATATCAGTGGCAGGGTTAGGATAAACTCTAATGTTTTTACTGGTCGGTCGATAAGGACTGGTAGTGACTCCGTTTACAAGTACGAGGTTGTATGTTTCGATACTTGCTTTAGATTTCTGAGCATTTGAGTACGCGTATACGGTCCATGTTACGTTTATTTTTTCACCATTATTGATATTGTAATGCTCAAAGATATCAGCTATATCAGTAGAGGATAGTGTTGCCGTTGTGTCAAATCCATAATTGTTGGAGAGAATCGTTTTATATGGAATAGAAAATCCGTTTTCCTCTACATCCAGTTTAATTTTGTAGATAACACCGGATTGATACTTTTGCCATTTAAAATGAATTGTATTGAGACTATCTAAAGTGGATACAAAGAAGTTCGTATTGTTTCCTGGAGTGGTAAGAGAGAAATTTGTGTTGGGCTGAGTGCCAGTTGGATTAACCTGTTCATCTATCCAGGCTATTCTTGCTTCTAACCAACTGGTTAGATACTCAATCTCTCCTTCATACGATCCCGTTATGACAGCATTCGGCCATACATATTTATTTAAGATATCCCATTTGTAAAAGTTTACTCTTTGTGACTTTTCTAATGATGCTTTCCTGGCTGGGATTGAATTCATCATTTCGGGGATTATTGTTGTTTTCATTTCATTCCACCGTTGATCTGCTGCCGATTTGAAGTTAGGATCTTGAAATAGCCTTTTAATCCATTTTGCATCACGAATCCACCATCCTTGAGGATAGTCACATCCATTATAGTTAATATTTCCTGCAGAGATATCGAAATCCCATAATGGTCCGGCATTTAACTTTTCATTTCTGTTTTTATAGAGGTAAACACTGGAATAAAATTGAGCGTCATTATTCTTAAACAGTTCATTTACCCAGTAAAAATCTATAAATGTTTCAGGGTTTATATATTTGATATAGCCGTTTTCTGTATTAAAATCTGAAGCGTTTATTGCATCTTCTGTAGCCTTGAAATACTCTTTAATATAGTCAAATTGTTGTGGCGTAATATCCTCAGGTGATTTGATTGTAACAGGCAGATTCCCGCTTGTTCTAAACCAATACTCTTCGTCTAGTCTTGCATCGACTTCAAGCAGATAACCTCCTGTTATGGCAGGCTCACTGTTATCGGTCTCATCCAATTCTTTTATGTTTAATCTTCCTTTGGAAATCTTTATTTGTTCTCCGAATATATAACTTCCCTGGTATTTTCCATTAATAATCAAATCTACATGTTGCATATTGGGAGTATATGCTAACCTGGTTTTTTTACCAAGATCAAGAGCAAGGGAGTTTCGGATTAATGATTTATCGGCATAGTTAGCCATTAGAACCCATATTTTATCTTCGGGCATTCCCAATATACTGGCCTTATTTGTAAGTTTGATTTTATAAGATTTTTTGGGCATTGATGTCCATGTAGAATTGCCCCTTCCCCTAACCTCCATTGTGGAAGAGAATTTTGGGGTATCTTTGTCAGGATAAATTATAATTTGACCATTAACATAATTTTCTTTTGAATTAATGGCCGCAGCATTTTCTGTATTAATGTATACAAGGGGAAGTCCCGTATAAACAAGTTCCACCTTATATTTATACTTTTCTATGCCAGCAGAAATTATACTGTAATAGACAGGGTTATTATAATCATTTTGGGTAGTCCCACTTTTTTGCTCAATAGTATCCACATAAGCTTTATTATTATTCGCAAGAGTAAATGTAGGGACAAGAAGTAAGTTCTTTACATGGGAAGGTATTAGTCCTATAATAAGACTGTCGCCATAAATATCGCAGATAATGTCCTGTTCTATCTTTCCTGCATTTAATGCTACTTCAAACTTAAAAGTTTTGATTTGGGCTATTGAATTGCCAGAAATAAGTGTTAAAAAAAACATTAGAAGGATAAGTGCTCTTCCTCGGAAAAAAATAGGATAAATAGAGGTTTTAATCATACACTGAATTAATATTGGTTAATTTAGAATAAATTTATTTTATGAAAGTACTTAAAAAATATAAAATGGGCAACCATTTTTGCCTTTTTTCGTAGCGGGGCGCTTGGGATGGTATAGCTGAAAATAGAAATTGCTATTAGCTTTTGTTGCTGTTTAACTATTTTGATTGCAGGGGATTTATGGACTGATTGTTTGTACACTATCTGGAATAAGCTGTGTCTTGTGGCTGTAAATGGATCCAGTTTATAAACTGGTGAGGGGCATGAAAAAAAAATCCCTAACCCAATATGGTCAACGGAATTTTGGGTTCTATTGGTTAGTAAAGGATCTTTAAATCAGATGGTTATTTTCTTTATTGTTGTTTCTAAGACTCAAATTGCCTTTATTTATCTTACCTGAATTGAGTTAGAATCTAATCTTTACGCAGTATGAAAAAGTTGTTCTATTGTTTAGTAGGCATGTTGCTGTCGTTTGTTTCGATCTTAACATGTATGGCGCAAACTCCCACTCTTGAGCTGGATAAAGTGCTTATTCCTTCCAGTGAAATGGCACAACCATGGGGGATGTGCTTTATTTCAGCAGATGAACTGCTGTTTACCGAGAAAAGCGGTAAGCTTTACAGATATGTGATCTCCACGAATGCCAAAACTCAGATCACAGGTGTACCTGCAGTCTCAACTTCGGGACAGGGAGGTTTGCTGGACGTAGCTATTCACCCTGAGTTTGCTTCCAATAAGTATGTATATCTTTCCTACTCCATATCAGGCCCCGGTGGGTCAACACTTGCAGTAGGGAGAGGAGTACTTGATAACAACCAGCTTACTGGATTTACAGAACTGTTCAGGGCTCTTCCTTTTAAAAGCGGGAGCAGTCACTATGGCAGCCGTATCGCATTTGATAAAGACAATCACCTCATTTTTTCTTCAAGTGAAAGACAGGAGCAGGATAATGCCCAGTTACTTGAAAATCATTTGGGAAAAATTATACGCCTGAAAGACGATGGCACTGTGCCTGCGGATAATCCCTTTATTGGTGTCAACGGTGCCAAGCCCGAACTATTCAGCTATGGTCACAGAAACGTACAGGGTCTGGTCGTGCATCCCGAGACGAATAAAATCTATGCCCATGAACATGGTCCGATGGGGGGAGACGAACTGAATCTGGTGGAAGCAGGAAAAAATTATGGCTGGCCCAAAATAACGTTTGGTAAAAATTATAATGGAAGTATTATAACCAATGATACCGCGCAGGAAGGAATGGAGCAGCCGATCCGGTATTGGGTGCCTTCTATTGCTCCATGTGGTATGGCCATTGTCAATGTCCAAAATCAGGAACCCAATGAGGTGAATTTTATCCTGGGGGCGCTTGCAGGGATGCAGATTCAATGGGTGAAAATTAAGGACGATAAACATGTGGCCACCTACTCGTTTATGCATAACTATGCCCGCTTCAGAGATATTGAAGTATCTCCGGATGGGAAAATATATGCCTTAACAGAAAATCCCAACAGACTCATCCTTTTAAAAACCAATCAGATCGTGACCGGGCTGGTCAATAAATCCGCTGCCAGCGGCAATGTCCGAATCTATCCGAATCCTGTTACAGATGTATTTACCATAGATGAAAGTGATCTTAAAGGACGGGAAGAAGTTGCAGTGTGTGATCACCAGGGCAAAGTACTTCGTACCTGGAAAGTGTCCGATGCTTTATTGTATATGGGACAAATGAGAATGGATATAAGTGATCTTCCATCAGGTAGTTATCTTATTCTGTTAAAGTCAAAAGAAGGTACGAGTACGATCAAATGCCGAAAATTATAGTAAACAACAGGTTGATTTAAGGACGGCTCCGGATTTGTATTAAACAGGTCCGGAGCTTTTTTATTTAAGAAATACAAATAATGGGTATGGTATTCATTAAGTTGGGGAATATGCTGAATATGAGAGGAGATACTAGCGCTTTCTCTAAGGGTGAAGTGCAAGCATATTAAGCGACAAATACATAGATAAATGTTGCTATTTCTTTAATTTAGAATTCGTCATCTTTAAATACTCCTAAGTGGTTGTCCCGCGTTTTGGATATTAGAAGGAGAAGAATCTGCTTTATATGCAGAAAGTAAAGAAGTTGTTAGGAAGGTAAAATAGTAGTGCACTGGTAATTATAATTTTATGACAGAGCTTGAAAACAGCATCACTTCTTATTTCGGAGTTATCCCCCCGGAAGATTTAAAAACAATCGTTTCGTTTTTTCGACCAGAGACAATCAAAAAGAATGATTATTTCCTTAGAACCGGTAAGAACTGTGATAAGCTGAGTTTCTTACAATCAGGCTTTTTAAGAATTTTTGTTGAAACGGAAAAACGAGAGGTGACCCAGTGGATTTCTTCCCAAGGCTATTTTGTAACCGATCTGTCTTCTTTTGTCCTGGGAAAGCCTGCCCGGTGGACAATACAGGCATTAACGGATACAAATGTATTAACCATACGAAGAGAGGATTACCAAAAGCTTAACACTCTGGTGCCTCAGTGGCCCGTACTGGAAAAGCTGTTTATCGTACATTGCTTCACCATTATGGAAGACAGAATCTTCAGCCATCTTTCCATGACTGCAGAAGAACGGTATCAGTTTTTCTTCGAACATAACAGGGAGCTGTTTAATCAGGTTCCGTTGCAATACATAGCCTCCATGCTGGGAATGACTCCTGAAACCTTTAGCCGGATAAGGAAAAAACTGCAACCCTGATTTTCTTGATATTTGTCAAGCCAGAAGTGCTGCGAAATAAAGACCTTTGCAGAGTCAGTTAGTTAATGCATCTGACAGCATAATAAGAATTAAAAAGCAGCAACGTATGGCAAAGGAAATCAGAACAGAAATTACGATCCAGTCTACACCCGAGAAAGTTTGGTCTATCCTTACCGGTTTTGAAAAATACCCCGTTTGGAATCCGTTTATAAAATCCCTAACAGGAAACGTTGAAGTAGGAAATACCATCTCTGTAAGCATTGCTCCTCCAGGTGGTCCCGGAATGACGTTTAAGCCTGTTGTACTTAAGAATGAACGGAATAAAGAGCTGGTCTGGCTGGGAAGTATGTTGGTAAAAGGATTGTTTGACGGAGAGCATCGCTTTGAAATAACGGATAATGGCGATGGCACTGTCAGGTTTGTACAAAGTGAGCAATTTAAAGGAATTTTTGTATGGATGTTTAATCCGCAAAAAACAAAAGAGGGATTTGAGTTAATGAATCAGAAGTTAAAGGCCCTGGCAGAAGCATAGGTACCAATATCAATAAAGGTATCTATATGTTTGTAATAAAAAAATGCCCGAAGAATTTTACTTCGGGCATTTTTATATCATAAGAATAATATGGTAAGGCTTTTGTTTACTTTACCCCCAGCAAGTTCTTTATTAATTTACCTATTGATTGCTTCTTTCTTGAGGGGTTAACATAGTCGCTTTCATTAAACTCAATGTTTTTCGGCAGACAAAGAATATATCCTTCATCGTAATACAATCGAATAATGTTGTGCGTAGCGCCAAGAAGCTTGTATACAAAATCTATATTCCTGTTTTTCGGTCTGGCTATGTTGGCAGGCATATTGCCATGTTCAAAGTCCCCGTCTTCGTATATCCTTAAATCATCAATCAGGAAAACATCATCGGCAATGTGTTTTTTTACAGCAAGAATTTGCTCTATTTCTTTTTCTAAAGGATACTTTATTTCCTCCACCTGTTCATCGTTATAGCCCAGTATACCACCGTCGGCCCCAGGAAAGTGAGCATCCAGCCAGTAAAAAGTAGGTTGATTGGTATTGGTTAGAAGTTGTGGTACGAGGTCGAAGCTATTGCCTTTAACAATTTTTACATTGGTGTTGGCCTTGAATCGTTCTCTGCACAAATTGTAGAACTCATCCATGATTTCTGTGGAGATGATCTCCTCAAACCCTGCATTTACGGCCACCTGGATGCCGTCACCTTTAAAAGAACCTGTCTCAAAAAATGATTTTAATTTAAATTGACTTACAAAGTTGTCAAGTTTAAATCGCGCTAATGAACCCATTTAATAATCTTTACTTATAGACTTTAATGAAATAAAATGATTCTAAAGTTATTATTAATTAATTGAAAATAAAACTTTTCAATTCATAAGATGAGTACAGGTCAGGCAATTGCAGGGATCAGATAAATTTCTTTATATAGAATCATGCCTCATCCCTTTTAAAGGGGAGGGTTTAGTGTCTGTAGCTATTTGTCTGGATTGATAATTAAACGAAAGATAAGTTTTTTGCATTGGTAAATATCTGTAAAACAGCTTTTTGTTTCAGGTATAAGCCCAGGGTAAACCCAATAGAGCAGAACTTCTGTTATAGAGTTAGAGAAGTGAATTTATTATGAGTTTGATAAAGCCATTGTTTTTTACAGAAGAACAAGAACTTCGGAACTGGTTTGAGCGAAATTACAAACGAAAAAAAGAATTGTATATAAGCTATTACAAAGAACAAACAGATAAGAGAGGTATCTCATTTTCTCAGTCTGTTGCTCAGGCGTTGTGTTTTGGCTGGTGTGGAGGTGGTCGCAAGTCGCTTGATAAGGATCATTATGTTGTGCGGTTTACTCCAAGAATGGTTAATAGCCGCTGGAGCGAAGCGCATATCAGAAAAGTGGAAGAGTTGCTGGAAAAAGGGTTAATGAAGTATGAGGGTATTATGATCTTTAATAAAAGAAAAGAATGCGGGCAGATTACGGTGGCAGAGCATTCTGTTAAGAAGTAAGTTATAGAAAAACCTTTGCCGGGAAATGTTCTGTACTATTGGTAGCAAATGTTTAAATTGCCATTGAAACAAACAATTATTGCAGTATGAAATTTGGCCAGGTAGAACATCCGGAAGAAATAGATTTTAAGTTACCTCCAGACCATAAAGACACAGAAAGGGTGCTTTTAAAAAACAAAAAGGAAAAACCCTTTAAAGTGTATGTCGGCTGTGCCAAATGGAATAAAACAGATTTAAAAAACTTTTACCCTAAAGGAACAAAGGATGAGCTGGTCTATTATTCATCCCAGTTCAATAGCATAGAGCTCAATGCTACGTTTTACAATGCTCCGTCAAGAGAGCAGGTTCTCATCTGGAAAGAAAAAACTCGCGATGATTTCAAATTTTTTCCCAAGCTGACGAACAGCATCAGTCACTTTAAGAGACTGATCGATGTGCAGCCCGTGGTAGAGGAGTTTTGTGACGCCGTAGCAGCGTTTGATAAGAAACTTGGAATGGTTTTTCTACAGATGCATGATAATTTCGGTTCTAAAAATTTTGACAGGGTAGAGAAGTTTGTCAAAGACTTTCCCAAAGCGATTCCCCTTGCAATAGAATTAAGAAATAAAGCCTGGTTTGAAGATGCTAAAGAAGCCGAGCGATTTTACCAGTTGATGGAAGCGAATAAAAAGACCAACATCATTATAGATACTGCTGGACGAAGGGATATGCTACACATGCGACTGACCACACCTATAGCGTTTGTACGATATGTGGGGGCAAATCACGAAAGCGATTATGCACGTCTGGATGATTGGTTGAAGCGAATTAAAAAGTGGAGGGAACTTGGATTGCAGGAACTCTATTTTTTTGTACATCAGAATGTGGAAAAGGAGTCACCTCTGCTTTCGGCTTATTTCATTAAAAAATTAAATAAAACCTTTGAGTTGGATCTGAAGATCCCCAAGACACTGGATAGTAAATGATGCCAGGAGAAAGTGTTGGGTGAGAAGGGTATTGCCTCTTCATGGTTTCGCAGGGCCCCCTCCAGTGTCTGGTTTGTTCCTCCCGAAATTATTTACTTGTCATAAAAGGTGTCCTGTATTTTTTACAAAATCAGGTGAACATAAGTGTTTACCAGTGATTCTCCCATAGTTGTGATTAAATAATAGTGGTACTTAAGCTGATTGAGAGATAATGTTAATAAAGATCCTTGACCAGATACTACAGGGACTAAAGTTTCCCTGTTGCATTGGATATAATTATTAAATTTACTCCGTATTTCAGAATCCATTGGAAATTGTTAAAACAGAAAAGCTCTCCAAAGCCTACGGTGCTTATCAGGCTTTAAGCGATGTGTCTCTCAGGATAAAGCAGGGAAGCATATATGGAATCCTTGGTCCAAACGGAGCAGGAAAGACCACCCTGCTCAGGATACTTACAGGTATTTTGGGGCCTGATGGGGGACACTATTTTTTTCAGGGAAATAAATTTACGACGGCCTGTCAGCAGCGAATCGGCTATCTTCCGGAAGAAAGAGGGTTGTATAAAAAGATGAAGGTGGAGGAACAACTCATTTACTTTGCGCGACTAAAGGGCGTTTCTTCCTCAGAGGCAAAGGCGAGAGTGTTGTCTTTTCTCCATGAAACCGGATTGGAGAACTGGAAAAACCATACGGTAGACGCTTTGTCGAAAGGAATGCAGCAAAAGGTACAATTCATCGCCAGCATTATCCATGATCCGGATCTGATCATCCTTGATGAACCATTTTCCGGCTTCGATCCTGTCAATGCAGAGTTGCTAAAAAATTACATATTCAGATTTAAAAAGGAAGGGAAAACCATTCTGCTGTCTACACACCGAATGGAAAACGCAGAAGAGTTGTGCGATACCATTGTTCTTATTAATAAGGGGAAAAATATACTGGAAGGAGAAGTGAAAAGCATCAAGGAGGGAGTGAAAAAGAACAGACTGATCATTGAAGGAGCAGGTGTAATGCCGGAAAATAAGCATTTGTATCAGTTGCTGGAACAGGAGGTGTTGCCGGACGGACAGTTTACTGCCAGACTGGCTCCTGCACCAGGAGTGGTGCTGAATGCAATCATTGAGGCCCTGCTGCCTCATATAGCTTTTAAAAGCCTGAGAGAAGAGCTGCCTTCACTCCATGAAATATTTATAGACAGGATAAAGGAGGGCCATGATGAATAAGATCTTTTTAATTCTTCAGAGGGAGTACATTACGAGAATAAGGAAAAAGGCATTTCTCATCTTGTCATTGCTGGGACCGTTTATATTCCTGGTGCTGATGATTCTGCCAGCTTGGTTAACAACGCCAAAAGCCAGGGAAAAGGAAGTGGTGGTTATAGATCAGCATCAGCTTTTGAAAGAAGGTCTTGAAGCGCCTTTTATAAAATTTTCGGATCATGCCATTCCCGGGCAGGCCAATACTTCCCACCTTATACTTGTTCCTTCTGATTCAGGCGCGATTCATGCCAGTCTTATCAATGCTTCCAATATTACTTCGGAAGAAAAGAAAGGGATAGAACAGGCGTTGGAGTTAGCCATTGCGAAAGATAAATTACAGAAGGCCGGAGCCGGAGAAACATTGACCAAAGTTACCTTCTCAGAGACAAGAGTAGCCGAAAAAAGTGCAGGAGAAGCCTCGGCTACCGTAGGGTTGTTTTCAGCCATACTGGTGTATTTTTTTATATTCCTCTATGGAGTGCAGGTGATGCGAAGCATTATCGAAGAAAAATCCAACAGAATATTGGAAGTGGTCGTGTCTTCGGTTTCACCATTTCAGTTAATGATTGGCAAAATACTGGGCGTGGCATTGGTAAGTCTTACCCAGTTTCTACTATGGGTGCTAACGACCTTTGGCTTGTCCCGATGGATTTTTAACCGATTCCGGCTGGAACGTTTTTCGGACGAAAACATTCATCAGACCCTGCAAACCAGTCACGATGTGGCTCAGGCCATGGAAGTGAATGAGGTGCTTAATTTCGTTGGGCAGATCAACTTTGGATTGATTATTCCGGTATTTATTTTCTTCTTTCTGGTAGGCTATCTTTTTTACAGCTCCCTTTTTGCTGCAATAGGAGCCGCTTCAGATGCAGAAACAGATACTCAGCAGTTTATGCTGCCTATTACACTTCCTTTAATTTTTTCATTCATCATGGCTCCGAGAATATTGGAAATGCCCGACAGTTTGCTGGCCCAGGTCTTGTCTTATGTCCCTTTTACCAGTCCTGTAGTCATGATGCTGAGGATACCCTTTGGTACTTCTCCCATAGAAGTAGTAGCGTCGATGGCGGTTTTATTTGCTTTTTTCCTGCTGGCCGTCTGGTTTGCTGCCAAAATTTACAGAGTGGGAATATTAATGTATGGAAAAAATGCCACCTGGAAAGAATTAGTCAGGTGGCTAACCTATAAAGACTAAACCGTGGATTTCGGGATAAACATTTTCTCTGTTTTCGTTTCCATTCGGAACGTGAACATCGCAGAAAGGCATTAGATTAATGCAGATAAACACCGAATTCGTGATCTTCCAGAACCACCTCAATGCGTTCTTTCAGTGTTGTAGCCAGTGCATAACCAACATAATCGGCTGCGATTGGGAACAACTGATGGCTTCTGTCCACAATTACAGCTGTTTGCAATTTGTTCAGCTCTATATTGAGGAAGGGCTTAAGCGCGTAAGCTAACGTACGACCTGTATTTAAGACATCGTCTATAAGAATCACGGTTTTATTTTTAAGCGCAGAGATGTCCGTATCCAGAAGCACTTCACTTTGCACACTTGCCAGTTTGTCCAGCTGAACTTTAACCAGAAGCACTTTTATAGGAGAAATGCTCTCTATTTCATTTTTCAGAAGGTGGGCAAAAATATATCCTTTTTCTTCGATTCCAGCCAGCACAATTTCCGCTTCAGAAAAATTATGTTCGTAAATTTCAAAAGCTATCCTTTTGATTTTCTGTAAGATCTGTTGTTTGTCAAGAATTAAATTTTTCTCTCCGGCCATATATTTTCTTGTAATTGGAACTTTCTTAAAAGATCCTGAGCTTTATTTATTAGAATAGAGGGCAATTTAATGAAAAGGGTAATTTCTAAAAAATTAATCCCGGGTTTGGTTGATAAAATCTATTTTACTAAATTTGTTACCCTTTTACAATAGATAGTTAGCGATTATGAAAAAAGATATTCATCCGGATTACAGACCAGTTGTGTTTCAAGATTCTTCTAGTGATTTCAAATTTCTTACAAAATCAACTATAAAGACTTCAGAAACAATTAAATGGGAAGATGGAAATACCTATCCTCTCGTTAAAGTTGAGGTTAGCTCAGCTTCTCACCCTTTCTACACTGGCAAGAAAATATTTGTTGATGCTGCAGGTAGAGTTGAGAAATTCAAGAAAAAATACCAGAAGTAATAAAAACATTCTGAATAAAGTTTTCTTTAAGTATAGAAGTCTTCATGATTCCATGAAGACTTTTTTATTTTTGTAACTATGAATTTCATTTTATTCGACGAACCTTCGATAAGGCAGGGGTTGCTTCCTTTTACGTTCACAAGACCGGTAGCGGAGGTGCGGATTGGTATTTTGACAATTGCGGAAAAGTGGAAATGGAGATCGGGTCTTGATGTTTCGTATATCACGGAAGATTATCTCAGCGATCGGTTTACGCTCAATCCGGGAAAGGAAAATGTATTTATCAACGGAGGGGTTTGTCCTACAGATGAACTTGTTGCAGCAATAAAAAACCTTAATGCGGGAGAAATTATCGTAAAGGGTGGTGTTATTATTGCCTATAAAAAAGTTGCTGAAGGGAAACAGATCGAATTTCACCAGGACCTTACCATTGTAAAAAGACCCTGGGATATTTTTTTGCACAATGGCAAGGAAATAAAAGAAGATTTTGCTCTGATTACCAGGGGACGAACTTCTGCTCCCCTTTCTGATCCATACACCAGAACATACAATCCTGAAAACATATTTATAGAAGAAGGGGCCTCTGTTAAAGCCGCTATTCTGAATGCTGAGAATGGTCCCATATACCTGGGTAGAAACTCTGAGGTTATGGAAGGGGCTATCATTCGGGGGCCTTTTGCGCTCGGTGAGGGTGCGACCATCAGCATGGGGGCAAAGTTTAGGGGAGACTCCACTGTTGGGCCTTATTCCAAAATCGGAGGCGAGGTAAGTAATTCGGTGATCTTCGGATATACCAACAAGGCCCATGATGGCTTTCTTGGCAATTCCGTCATTGGTGAATGGTGCAACCTGGGGGCAGATACCAATACCTCTAACCTTAAAAATACCTATTCTCCGGTTTCGGTTTATAGCTATAAGGAACAGGATTTTATAAATTCCGGCAAAATGTTTTGCGGCCTTTTAATGGGAGACCATTCCAAATGCGGCATCAATACCATGTTTAACACGGGGACGGTAGTAGGGGTGTATGCCAACATCTTCGGAGAAGGGTATCCTGCCAAGTTTGTTCCTTCATTCGCATGGGGAGGAGGAGACAAAAACTATTCAAGGTACAACTTTGAAAAAGTGGTTCAGGTGGCCGAGCGGGTGATGAGCCGAAGAAACATTCAACTTTCTCAGGATGAGATCAAAATACTCCGGTATATTTATGATATCGAGGATCAGCAGGTGAGAAATTTCTAATTTTAGATATACGATTTTGCAAGGTAAAACTTATACTTTTACCTTAGTGATTACCTAAATTTTATAATAGTGTTATTTTCTCAGATAAAAGGTCTTGAAGAAACCAAAGCCAGTCTCATTGCTTCTGTAAAAAACAGGCATGTGGCCCACGCCCAGCTTTTTGCCGGTCCGGAAGGAAGCGGTAGCCTTGCAATGGCCCTGGCTTATGCAACCTATATCAATTGTGAGGCAAAAGGGGAGACAGACTCCTGTGGTACCTGTCCGTCCTGCAATAAATTCAATAAACTGATTCACCCGGATCTTCATTTTGTATTCCCGGTAAGTACCACCAAAAGTGTTACGAAGGATGCATCTAGTGCTTCATTTATGAAAGAATGGAGAAACTTTATTGCGGAAAATCCTTATGGCGGACCGATTGAATGGGGAAATTATATCGGAGCTGAAAACAAACAGCTTAATATTTCTGTTGAGGAAAGCCGGAACATCATAAAGACTGTAACCATGAAGTCTTTCGAGGCGGAGTACAAAATTATGGTGATATGGTTGCCGGAACAAATGAATTCCTCGTCAGCCAACGCTATTCTTAAAGTGCTTGAGGAACCACCGGTAAATACAATATTTCTGCTGGTTACCCAAAATCCGGATAAAATTATTACAACGGTTTTGTCCCGGACTCAAAGGGTAAAGGTAAGGCCGTTTACAGATGAGGAAGTTACCAGATACTTTATTGAAGAGAAACATCTGGAAGAAAAACAGGCCAAACAGATTGCGTACCTGGCGGATGGGAACCTGAACGAAGGAATAAGGCTGCTGGAACAGTCCGAAGAAGACAACCACCAGATGTTCAGGGAATGGATGCGGCTTTGTTATAAAAAGAATAATATTCTGGACCTTGTGGACTGGTCCGAGTCGTTTCAGAAACTTGGCCGTGAAGGGCAGAAAAATCTTTTTCAGTATGGATTGAATATTATGAGAGAAACCCTGATTTGCCGGTTAAACAGCAAACAACTGTTGAGACTCAATGAGGAAGACTTGAAGTTTGTCGAAGGTTTTTCCAAAGCACTGAACGAAGTTAAAATTGAAAACATCAGTAAGGGGCTGAATGAGGCATACTATCACATAGAGAGAAATGCTAACGCAAAAATTGTTTTTCTGGACCTCTCTTTGCAAATATCCGGAATGATGAAGTCTTGACAGGACTGCTCATGAAGAACGAGAAGCTTACTATAGGCCGTAGCGATATAATAGATCTCCCCGATCTGAAGCTGTTTAATGTGAAAGCCAAAATCGATACAGGTGCCTATAGTTGCTCTATCCACTGTTCAGAACCCAGAGTTACAGGTAGTATCAGGAAAAAGCTGAGTTTTTGCCTGCCTTATTATAAGGATCGGCAAAAAGAGAAGCTTTTTTTTCAGACAAGTGATTTTTCAGAAAAAATAGTAAAAAGCTCCTTTGGACAAGTTGAAAAGCGATTTGTTATAAAGACAAAGGTCCTGATTTTTAACAAACTTTTTGAAACGGAGTTTACTCTCTCAAACAGATCAAACATGAAGCATCCCGTTTTATTGGGTAGGAAATTTTTGAAAAATGGTTTCCTGGTAGATGTTTCCAAATTCAATTTATCCTACAAAAGAAAAGTTTATAAAAAGTAACATGATGCGTATTGCTATTCTTTCCAGAAATCCAGGTCTTTATTCCACAAAAAGACTTGTGGAAACTGCTGAAGCGCGTGGTCATGAAGTGAAAGTTCTTGATCATTTGAAATGTTATGTGGGAATTGAGGCCGGAAATCCTACACTTTACTATGACAGGGAAAGAATAACAGAGTACGACGCTGTCATTCCGAGAATAGGCGCATCGGTAACATTTTACGGGGCCGCTATTGTGCGCCAGTTTGAAATGATGAATGTGTTCAGCTCTACAAAATCTCAGGCCATTACAAGATCCAGGGATAAGCTCAGAACACTTCAGGTATTAAGTGAAGCCGGTATCGGTGTGCCCAAAACGGCTTTTGCAAGCCAGTCCAAGGACATAGACAACCTCATCAGCCATGTGGGTGGGGTTCCGGTCATCATCAAATTCCTGGAAGGTACCCAGGGTGTAGGAGTTGTACTGGCAGAATCCAAAAAAGCAGCCAAGTCGGTAATAGAGGCCTTCAACGGACTTAAAGCAGATATCCTCATTCAGGAATATATTAAAGAAGCGAATGGCTCAGATATCAGGGCCTTTGTGGTAGACAACGAAGTGGTTGGAGCAATGAAAAGACAGTGTAAGGAAGGAGAATTCCGCTCCAATCTGCATCGTGGGGGAGAAGGGGAAAAAATAGAACTGACACCGGAAGAGCGCGAGGCAGCGCTCTGTGCTTCAAGGGCATTGGGATTATCCATCTCAGGAGTAGATATGCTTCGAAGTGCCAGAGGCCCGTTGATTATAGAAGTAAATTCATCTCCGGGACTTCAGGGAATAGAGAAGGTTACCCAGATAGATGTTGCCTCCAAAATCATTGATTTCGTAGAACGCAACAAAAAGAAAAAGGCAGAGCGCGATTTGATTGGAGTTTAGGCCAAAAATTTCTAAGTTGCTTCTTAGAACGCTTGATTATACTGATGGAGAGAAAGATCAGAATTGGTACCAGAGCCAGCAAACTGGCAATGTGGCAAACAGAATTGGTAGCCGGACTATTGACGAACGCCGGTTATGAAACAGAGATTGTTAAAATCGAAACAAAAGGAGATAAGCAACTTTCTTCTCCCTTTTCGGAAATTGGTAGCAAAGGGATTTTTACAGAAGAGCTTGAATGGCAACTAAAAGACGGTTCGCTGGATATTGCCGTTCACAGTGCCAAAGACATGCAGACAGACCTCGGACCGGAACTGGAAATAATTGCCTTTACAAAAAGAGAAAAACCCAACGACGTACTGGTGAGCTTTGATAAAACCTTTGCGCTGGAAGATCTTTCAAAAGTTCTGGTGGGAACTTCCTCTACAAGAAGGAGAGCATTGCTTAAGCATTATTACCCTCATTTGTCTACTACAGATGCCAGAGGCAATCTCCAGACACGATTGAAAAAAATGGAAGATGGTCTTTTCCCTGCCATGATTCTTGCCTATGCAGGAATGCATCGTATGGGGTACGATGACTACATTGTTAAAGAACTTCCGCTTGACATATTTACACCTGCAGTAGGGCAGGGAAGTATTGCTGTGGAAGCAGCCACTTCACTTGCTCCGGAGAAAAAAGATATTATCAGAAAACTGGTCAATCATAAGCCCACAGAAACCTGCCTCATCGCCGAAAGAGCTTTCCTGAACAAATTGGAAGGCGGCTGCAGCATTCCGGTTTTTGGACTGGCAACGCTGGAGGGAAATGTTCTAAAACTTAGAGGGGGAGTAGTAAGTCCGGACGGCTCTGAAATGGTTCGGAAAGAGATAGAAGGCAACCCTGAAGAGGCTGCAAAGCTGGGGCTGCAACTGGCAGAGGAAGTGCTTCGTTCCGGGGGAAAAGAAATTTTAAGTGCATTAAAAAAGAAATAACTTTTAACGATTCTGAGTAAAAATAAGGAGTGGTATATGAAAAGTAAATTTTTTACAGTCGTATTCATTTTTCTTTCGCTTGTCGCATTAGGTCAGTCAACAAAATCCTCAGGAAAGGATTATGTAGTGACAATAAAAACGGAGTTCGGAGATATGGTATTACTGCTTTCCGACCTCACACCCAAACATAAAGAGAACTTTTTGAAGCTGGCTCAGGAGGGCTTTTATAACGGGACCACCTTTCACAGAATTATTGATGGGTTTATGATTCAGGGGGGAGACCCTAATTCAAAAGACAACGATCCCAATAACGATGGAATGGGCGGACCAGGCTACACAATTCCTGCTGAGTTTAACGAAAAACTCAAACATGTAAAGGGGGCAGTAGCCGCAGCAAGGCTGGGCGACCAGGCAAATCCCAAAAGAGAATCCAGCGGCTCTCAGTTTTACATAGTGGAGAATCAGGATGGTGCGCACTTTCTGGATAATCAGTATACCGTTTTTGGTCAGGTAGTGCAGGGTCTTGACGTGATCGATAAAATTGCTTCCCAGCCCAAAGATTTTCGCGACAGACCTACTAAAAATATTACCATGGAGGTTTCTGTAAAAAAACTAAAGAAGAAAAAAATCATAAAACTATATCACTGCGAAAACTTTTATAAGGCATGAAAAAGAAAGTTTTAATAACAGGGTCAAATGGCCTTTTGGGACAAAAGCTGGTTGGGCTTATAGCTGATGACGAAAATTATGAACTGATCGCAACAGCAAGAGGGGAAAACAGACTTCCAATGGAGCCAGGTGCTTACACCTATAAGACAATGGACATTACCAACCGCAAGCAGGTGATGGATATAGTTTCTGAGACCAAACCTGACTTTATCATCCACACAGCGGCTATGACCAATGTAGACCAGTGTGAGACAGAGAGAGAGGCGTGCTGGGCACAGAATGTAGATGCTGTTCAATACATTATTGAAGCTGCTGAAAAAGTAAAATCACACCTGATCCACCTGTCTACCGATTTTATTTTTGACGGGAAAAATGGTCCATACGATGAAAAAGCCAAGGCGAACCCACTTAGTTATTATGGAGAAAGCAAGTTGGCAGCAGAACAACTTGTGCAGAAAAGTAAAATTAAGTGGGCCATTGCCAGAACAGTACTGGTGTATGGAATCGCATGTGATATGAGTAGGTCCAATATTATCCTTTGGGTTAAAAAGAGTCTGGAAGAAGGGAAAAAGATTCAGGTGGTAACAGATCAGTGGAGAACTCCTACCCTTGCAGAAGATCTGGCAATGGGGTGTTACCTGATAATGGAAAATGAAGCAACCGGTATTTATAATATAAGCGGCAAAGATTTCCTTACCCCTTATGACATGGCTGTCAAAACGGCAGACTTCTTCAGGCTGGATAAGTCCTTAATTTCTAAGGCAGATAGCACCATATTCAAACAGCCGGCAGTAAGACCTCCCAAAACAGGCTTTATTCTTGACAAGGCGATGAATGAACTGGGATACGATCCTCATTCGTTTGAAGAAGGTATTAAACTGCTGGCAGAACAAATAGCAGAACAGTAATCGTCAATAAGGTATTAGCCTTCAGAAAAATCCATTAGTCCGTTTCGGGGTTTTCCCCAATTTACAAACAATACGAATTGAAGTAATTTTATACTATCATTAACACGGCAGTTCAGACAGGATGTAAAAGTTGGAACGAGATTTGAAGTGCTGTAATGGAGGTTGTGACTTATTACGCTATTGTTTAATAAGTTAGTAAATAATTTAGTAAAGGTTAATAAGCCCTTCGGGAGTGGAGGGCTTTTTTTATTCCTCTCATTTTTATAATTTTAGCTGCATATTCGGCTTTTTTCAACCACGCTCAGCCACAAATGAATCTTATCGAAAAATGTAAATCCTTTTTTGGAATATCCAGAAAGGAAGCTCAGGGATTTGTTATCCTTCAGATAATCGTTTGTCTGGTTTTACTCACTCCTTTTATTGCAGATGCCCTTGTTTCACCGCTACCAATGGATGCCGCAGCAAATCAAATGCCGCTCGACAGCCTCGTCCGGTTACTGGAAGCTTCCAGTGCAGGTGCGCACACTACTGGTACGCCCCCGAGCGTTCAGGCTTCAGCAAAGTTTTCGGAGAAGATTGATCCTAATACAGTGGACAGAGAGGTTCTTCTAAAGGCCGGTTTAACAACAAAAGTGGTGGACAGGATCATTAAATACCGGGAAAAAGGAGGAAAGTTTTGGAATAAAAATGATGTCCTTAAAATTTATGGTTTGGACAAAAGTGAATTTGGAAAAATTGAACCCTACCTGATTTTTCCTTCTGCGGATAAATTAACAAAGACAAAATCACCCTCAGTTTTTGATATCAATAAAGCCGACTCCGCAATGCTGGAAGGACTTAGTGGAATAGGCCCCACGCTGGCCGGAAGGATTCTGAATTACAGAAACGCACTGGGCGGATTTGTCAGTAAAGAGCAATTTTCGGAGGTCTATGGATTAACCGAAAAAGCCCTAATTCAGTTAAAGAGCCTTACAATTATAGATCAGGCTTTTGAACCTGTTAAGATAAATCTTCAGAAGGCTGATTTTAAAAGCATTGCCAGGCATCCGTATATGGGCTACCAGGCGGCAAGGTGTATTGACAGGTTGAGAAAAAAAGATATTTCTGCAGAGCTAATTCAGTCGTTAGTACACAGCGATTCAGTTTTCAAATGCAGAAACCCAAGACTATTAATCAGATATATAGAGATGGATGAATAAAAAAATTTTACTTAAGAATTGAGAAAAACATATAGTAATTTTATGCCAGTAGTACTAATTCGAAATTTTTTCCGCAGTAAATGATCTTAATATTAGTGCCTCAGATTACAAACAGGCTTACATATATCTTTGATTTTTATTTTAAAGAGTTATTTAAGACAGAGTATGAGTTCACCACAGATGTGGAGAAATTCACAAGCTTTAATTATGCAAAGTTTTCTTATGGGTTTAAGCAATTAAATGATGAGCTGTATTTTGAGGCCGATTCTTTATTGTTTGAAACAGAGATTCAGATAAAACAGGTAGGGATCGGAGAGCATAAGGAAATAAAAACCATCTTTCCTGTAAAGAAAGGGGCACTTCCCTTTGATCCGTTTGCAGCGGGGTTTTACATGATCACAAGGTATGAAGAATACCTGCCTCACAAAAGGGACAGACATAACAGATACAAGCCAGAGAGCAGCATTGCCATTTCAGGTGGTTTTCTTGAGAGGCCTATCGTCAATTTCTGGGCTATATTGACCAAGGAGGTTATTAATAATACTTTTCCTCAGGCCATAAGTTATTCCGGAACATACTCCTTTCAGCCTACTCTTGATATCGATAATGCCTATGCGTATAAATATAAAGGCGTTTTAAGGACGAGTTTGTCTCTTGCTCAAAAGCTGATTAAGCTTGATTTTAACAGGTTTAAGAAACGTGTCAAGGTACACCTGGGAAAACGCAGAGATCCTTATGATACCTATGATAAACAAAGAAAGATTCACCAGACCTATAAGATAATCCCAAACTACTTTTTTCTCCTGGGCGATTATGGCAAATACGACAGGAATCTTGCCTATAACAATCAACATCTGGTAAAGCTTGTAAAAAGTCTTGGGGAGGAAGCAACGATTGGATTACATCCTTCTTACGGCTCAAATGCATCGGAGAGCAAACTGCTGCAGGAGAAGAAAAGGCTGGAAGGTATTTTGTGCCGCCAGGTTACCAAAAGCAGACAGCACTATATAAAACTGACTCTTCCTGATACCTACAGAAATTTGCTGAAGGCTGGAATCCGAGAGGACTACTCCATGGGATATACTACCCGCATAGGTTTCAGAGCCGGTACATGCAATTCGTTCCTCTTTTTTGATCTGGAAAAAGATACTACTACTGAGCTTAGAGTTTATCCCTTTGCTTTTATGGACAGCACACTCAAGTTTTTCCTTAAAGTCCGTTCCAAAGAAGTGATCAACTATCTTACCCCTATTGTAAACGACGTAAAGCGGGTAGGCGGACAACTTATCTTCATCTTCCACAATGAATCGCTGGGGAATGAAAGGCAATGGAAAAACTGGGGAGAGATTTACGAAAAAGTAATCCGATTGGCAAAAGAGTAACAATCTGATTATTTTCAAAAATCAATCTCCTAAAAGCCCAAAGTTCCGGATGAATATAAAGGACGAATTTAGAAGCTATTGTGCCAGACAAAACGACATTCCTCTTTTCCTTACTGCAGAGTGGATGGACCTAATCTGTGGGGACGACTGGGATGTTTTGCTGGAAGCCAAAGGACACAATATTCATGGCTTTTTTATTTTTCCCCTGAATAAAAAGCTGGGCTTTAAACGAATTTTACAACCGCACCTAACTCCTTATTCAGGGGTATGGATCAATTATCCGGAGGGGCAGAAAGATCTGACCAGGATCGCTTATGAAAAAAAAGTTGTGTCTGCGCTGATAGATCAAATGCCTCAATTTGATGAGCTGAACCTGACCTTTTATCCGACCTTTACCAACTGGCTTCCTTTTTACTGGAAAGGGTTTAAGCAAACTACACGATACACCTATAAAATTTTTAAAGGACAGAGTACCGGGGCTCTTCGAGAGCAGGTAAAAGACTCTGTAAGAAGAGAACTCGCAAAAGCCGAGCGCTCTCTACAGCTATTCGTATCGGACGATGTAAAGCCACTGTTTGATTTTAAGGTCAGATCATTTAGGGAACAAAAACGGGCATTTTATTTAACCTACCCCTTTGTCAAACGATGTTTTGACTGGTGTGTCCGACAGGGAAAAGGACAGATCCTGTATGCCAGGGATGAACAGGGGAACGTTCATGCTGGCATTGTTCTTGTATGGGATAATAACTGTATTTATTATCTTTTTGGAGCTTCGGCTCCGGAATATAAAAATTCAGGAGCCTTAACTTTTCTCCTTTGGAAAGGAATTGAAATGGCTCAGGTGCAGCATAAGGATTTTGATTTTGAAGGCAGCATGCTTGAACCTGTTGAACAGTTTTTTAGAAACTTTGGAGCAACTCAGCTTCCATATTTTCAGATTCTGAAATGTAATGCTCCTTTGTTGAAGTTAAAATCCATTCTGGGTAAATGAATAGTAAGGAAAATGTACTGCTTCCCTTTCTGAAAGGTATTGGATCGATCGTTCCGGTCTCCTTTCTTATCAGAATAACGGGTCAGAAAGTTATCCTGCCCACCTATCATCTGATTTCGGATCAGCAGGTACCGCATGTCCGGAATCTTTATTTTATCAGAAGTAAAAAGCTATTTCTAGAAGACCTGGAGTTTTTGCTCAGGCACTATGCCCCCATTTCTATTGAAGAATTGCTTGACTGGAAGCGAGGAAACAAGCCTCTCGCAAAACCTTCCTTTTTTCTGTCCTTCGACGATGGATTAAGAGAGGTAAAAGAGGTGATAGCCCCAATTCTTGTGAAAAAAGGCATTCCGGCGGCTTTTTTTGTGAATCCGGACTTTGTTGACAACAAAGAGCTGATGTTTCGGAATAAAGCCAGTTTGCTGATTGATCTGTTCCGGAAGGGAAAAATAAATCTGAAGAAAACTGCTGAAGAAACCGGTATTCGCGAAGATCATTTTGTCCTAAAGGTAAAGTCTGTAACTTATAAGGAAAGGGCGCTTCTGGACAGACTAGCAGAGGTATCCGGGTTCTCATTTTCCGAATATCTGAAAATTCAAAGGCCCTATCTGGAAACAGAAGAACTTTTGGAGCTGAAACAACAGGGCTTTCATATTGGCGCACACAGTATGGATCATCCTTTGTATGAGCAAATACCTCTTGAGGAACAAATTGCTCAGACTGCAGAAAGTGTTCGATACGTCGGGGAAAAGGGTTTTTCAGGGGTGAAGACTTTCGCATTTCCGTTCACGGATCACGGGGTGCCGGCAGCGCTGTTTCACCAGATGTATGGAGCAATGAAGCTGGACGGTTCGTTTGGAGTGGCCGGTATAAAACACGAACAGTTTGATTTTCACTTTCATAGAATTCCTATGGAAAAAAGTCTTGCTTCTGCCCGGCACATAATTGCTACAGAATATTTATATTATATCCTTAAAAGTCCTTTAGGGAAAAACCAAATAAACAGAGTATAAAAGTGTTTGTTCTTACTCAATCCCCATCCGTGGCAGATCGTTTTTTAGCTGAATTAAGATCTGTTGATATTCAAAAAGACAGTATGCGTTTCAGACGCAATATGGAGCGCCTTGGAGCGCTGATGGCTTATGAAATTTCAAAAGAACTAGCGTACACAAAAGGCGAGGTTCAAAGTCCTCTGGCAAAGGCTGTCACCTATGTGCCCGAAGAAAAGGTTGTTATAGGGGCCATATTGAGAGCCGGCATTCCTTTCTTTCAGGGGTTCCTGAATATTTTTGATCAGTCGGAATCTGCTTTTGTTGCGGCTTACAGAAATGAAAAGTCAGAAGAAACAGGTAATGTACAGATTAACATGGACTATGTATCTTCTCCTGATATTACAGGTAAAGTACTGATCCTTACAGATCCAATGCTGGCCACCGGTAAATCGCTGGTAGTTGCTTACAGAACCCTGTTAAAGTACGGAACACCATCGTCGGTGCACCTGGCTGCAGTGCTGTCAAGCAAAGAAGGAATTGATTATGTGACAAAAGAAATTCCTGAAGCCAAACTCTGGACCGTAGCCATTGACGAAAAACTAAATGAGAAATTTTTTATAGTACCGGGTTTAGGAGATGCAGGAGATCTGTCTTTTGGTCGAAAGAAATAATACTTAGGTGATTATAAAATATAGCAAACTTATAGTGATTAAAATCCGTTATTTTTTAAACCACTCAAGTACACAGATCCAATAATATGATTAGTATTTTCCTTAAGTACCTCATGGTTTTCCTTACGAGTATGTTGAAATTTATAGGAGGGCCACTGCTTGGTCTTGCCTCTGGGTTAAGCATTTGGGAAACCGTTTTACTCACAATCCTGGGCATGATGACTACCGTCTTCTTGATGGTAAGTTTTATCGGAAAGCCGTTTAAAAACTGGATAATGAAAACCTTTTACAAGAACCGTAAACTGTTTTGCGAAAAAAACAGAAGAATGGTACGTATCTGGAGAAACTATGGCTTAAAAGGAGTAGCTTTCTTAACCCCCGTTTTGTTTAGTCCGATAGGTGGAGCATTGCTGGCGAGTTCTTTTGGCGAATCAGCCAAACGTATCTTCTTTTACATGCTTGCCAGTTCTATATTCTGGTCGATCGTTTTTACAAGTGTTATTTTCCTTGTTAAAAAAGTTCCAGGGGTGTAATGGGGACGTTGAAAGTTAAAAGCTGAAAGCTTAAAGTTTTTTGAATTAGATTTTAAAGATCCGATTGCACTGCTTAACCTCTTTTCTTCATTATCTCCTTTAAGTCTTCAGCTTTATAGCTTCAAAAACTAATCCCAGATTTGGTTTGCCTTAGTGAGAATAATCGGTTCTCCATCGGTGATGATAATCGTATGCTCATGTTGAGCAACGTAGCTTCCGTCGCTGGTAACATACGTCCAGCCATCTCCTTTGTCATAAGCATAGGTAGCTCTTGTGGAAATAAAGGTTTCCACTGCGACTACTGAATCCTTTTTAAACCGGTGTTTATTTCTTCTGTCATTAAAGCAGGGAATCTCTTCAGGGGCTTCGTGGAGGCTTCTCCCTACACCATGTCCAACAAGGTTCTTGATTACTTTAAAGCCGGCTTTCTTTGCTTCTGTTTCAATCAACAGGCCTATGTCAGCGATCTTTACACCACCTTTAATCCGATGGATTGCTTTATGGAGAATGGTTTTGGACGCTTCTACTAATGGCTGGTGATTGTTCAGGTCTCGTCCCAGCACAAAAGAACCTCCATTGTCCGACCAGTATCCGTCCAGCTCTGCAGATACGTCTATGTTTATTAGATCCCCTTCTTTAAGAAACCTTTTTTCGGAGGGAATACCATGGGCAATTTCATCATTCAGGCTGATGCAGCACCATCCGGGAAAGCCATAAGTAAGCTTAGGGGCAGAGCGCGCACCGAATCTCCTTAACATTTCTCCGCCATATTCATCCAGCTCTTTGGTACTCATACCTGGTTTGGCGTACTCGCGCATGTGTTTTAAGGTCAATGCAACAGCGTCGCTGATTCGTTGCAATCCGTCAATATCTGCCTGTGATGAAATGGACATAACTTACCTAGTATTTAAAAAAACAATTACTGTATAAACGGGATTAAGTTTAAATCCGTAATTCGGCAAACCTAATGAAATTTCCTTAAAGTTACCCTTTCCTTCTACCCAGTATGTGTCAGAAAATAATGGGCGAACAGAAAAGGAAAAATTCAATCCTTCACAGACCTGGAAGAATTTGATTTACGTCTTTAAGTGTAGGTTTCGTGCGGGTAGTTATTTTCTCTGAACAACGGTTAGCCTGTTGCCATACAGGTCTAGGCAATGAAACAATTTATTGTCCTTGGCAGAAACCAGCGGTTCGGCTATTTTAACCCCGTTTTTCTTTACGTAAGAATACAGTTGTTCTATGGCGTCGGTAAAGATAACCAGGGTCGGAGCTCCTCCGGTCTGTTTGCCTACTGGCAGTTCCGATGGGTCGGCCTTCAAAAGGCAGATTCCTTTATCGTCGTCATCGGAAAAAGCAATATGTATCAATCGTTGTCCATCCGGAGTTTGGCTGTCGTAAAGGAGTTTACACTGAAAGTTTTTCTGATAAAAATCCAAGGCCTTATCATAATCTTCTACAAGGATCACAGCCCGCCCTAATTTGGTATTCATAATAGTGTTTTATTTTTCCTGTTACTTAATATTAATTGTATCGTTTACCAGTTTAATCTCTAGCCTTTCTTCAATTAAAAAAACTTTTTCAGGCATCATCAACAGTAATAGAAACAGCAAAAGGACTGATTGGTTACTGTTTTTTAAAAATTTTATTCCATGCAGACAATTTTAGACTGCCTGAAGCGGATTTAGGTTGAAAACTAAATGTCTGAAAAATAATGTACTGTAAATTTGTTTGATTAAAATTTAATCCTAATCTGATTAAGGTGTAGATTTGCAGGCAAGGTACATCAGGATTAGTGAAAGAGGGATGAATGAGGGGTAAACTTAAATTTCAAAAACCTTGATTGTAAATTAGTTTTCAAAATGAATCAGGTTAATAATAGTCAGCTATCCGAATTTGGAATCATTTTCCTTTTTATAATCAGCGGGATATTCTTTGCCGGACTGGTAATGATTGTTTCAAAAATCTTAAGACCTCATCGTCCGAATGAAGAAAAATTAACAAGCTATGAATGTGGAGAGGAGCCTGTTGGCAATGCCTGGGGGCAATTCAACATGAGGTTTTACATCATCGCATTGATTTTTATTCTGTTTGAGGTTGAGGTGGTCTTTTTGTTCCCCTGGGCCACTGTTTTCGCCAGTAAAAAATTAATAGCCGGGACAAATGGTCTTTGGGCTTGGTTTTCGATAACGGAGATGTTCATTTTTATAGGTATCCTGGCACTTGGACTGGCTTATGCTTGGGCCAGAGGATTCCTCGACTGGGTAAAGCCGAATCAGGAGATTGAGCAATTTAAATCTCCCGTTCCGAAAAAATTATACGAGGAGTTCAATACCAAATATTCCGGAAAGACAACTATAGAACGCTAAACACGTGGGACTTTTAGATCATAAATACGGACAAGGTGGCATTATTCTCACCAAGGCAGATGATGTCATCAACTGGGCAAGACTGTCGTCGATCTGGCCTATGGGCTTTGGAATTGCGTGCTGTGCCATCGAAATGATGTCTACATTTGCTTCCGGTTACGATCTGGAACGCTTTGGAATTTTTCCAAGACCTTCTCCCCGCCAGTCAGACGTTATGATTGTTGCAGGTACAGTGACGTTCAAAATGGCCGACCGTATCAGGAGGTTGTATGAGCAGATGCCGGAACCCAGGTATGTTATTTCCATGGGCTCTTGTTCCAATTGCGGTGGCCCGTACTGGGAACATGGATACCATGTGGTAAAAGGGGTAGACAGAATCGTGCCGGTAGATGTATATGTGCCGGGTTGTCCACCAAGGCCGGAAACGCTTATCGGAGGATTTATGAAGCTTCAGGAAAAAATAAGGACGGAAAGTATAAAAGAACCGAAGCTTATCAATAAGGTCCTTGAAAAGAAAAAAGCTGTTCAGCTGTAAGTATTACATAATAAGTTTGTAGTAAGCTTACAATTAAGCCTGCAAAAGAAAATGAAGTACTCCCCTTTGCTATCCGAGCTTTGCGAAGGATCTGATGGTAAAGGAATCCTCTGGCCCATCGTGCCTTTGGACGACAAAATTCTGGGAACGGCAGAGTTGTTCATTAAGTAGAAGATAAAAGTCCTTCAATATATGGTTAATTTTTAATCATTTAAGTTATGACCTTTCAGGAGATTAAAGAACTGATTATACAGGAATTCGGCGAAGAAGCGGTGGTGGCTGAAAATCTTACAGGGATACAGCCAGTTCTAACTGTTGTTAAAGACAGGCTTCCGTCGATAGCAGAATTTTTGTGGAGGAATGAAAAAACGTATTTTGATTATTTATCCTGTATTACAGCCATAGATAATCCCAAAACAGACACCATTGAAGTGGTGTACAATTTCTATTCTATCCCATACAACCATCATCTTACGCTTCGGGTGGACACTCCGAGAGGGGATGAGCAGAACCTGCCACGTGTACCAACACTCAGCACTATTTTTAAAACTGCCAACTGGCATGAGCGTGAAGCTTTTGATCTGTTCGGAATTGTCTTTGAAGGCCATCCTGACCTTAGAAGAATTCTTCTTCCTGCCGACTGGGAAGGGTATCCTTTAAGAAAGGATTATAAAGAACAGGAATATTATCACGGTATAAAAGTAGCTTATTAAAAGATGCCAACCGACAGGATTCAATACGTTTATCATAAAGACAATCTTCACAGGTCTGAGCCTACCCGTACAAGGCCGGAAGACCTCAAAAGTGAGGAGATGATTATCAATCTCGGGCCTCAGCACCCTTCCACTCACGGGGTGTTGAGGCTGGAGGTCATCACTGATGGGGAGTTCGTAAAAGAAGTGATTCCTCATATGGGGTATTTGCACAGATGCTTTGAGAAACACGCGGAAAACCTGCCCTACAACCAGATTATTCCATTTGTCGACCGCATGGATTATCTGGCATCCATGAACTCTGAGCATGTATATGTAATGGGCCTGGAAAAAATGCTGGGTATTGAAAATACATTGCCTAAAAGAATTGAATACATCCGGGTGCTTGTAGCGGAGCTCAACAGGCTTGCCTCGCACTTTGTAGCCATTGGTACTTACGGAATAGATATTGGAGCCTTTACACCATTCTTATGGCTGATGAGGGACAGGGAGCACATTCAGCGTCTGCTTGAATGGGTTTGTGGGGCAAGAATGCTGTACAACTACATCTGGGTGGGTGGTTTGTTTTATGACCTTCCTGTTGGTTTTGAAGAGCGTTGTGGAGACTTCATTAAATACCTTAAGCCTAAAATGAAAGAGCTGGAAACGCTCGTCATTCATAATAAAATTTTTATTCAGCGTACGGCCAACATCGGAGTTTTACCTCTTGATCTGGCCATCAATTATGGCTGTTCGGGTCCAATGTTGAGAGGATCCGGTTTAAAATATGATCTGAGGAGAGTAGATGGCTATTCGGTCTATCCTGAACTGGAGTTTGATATCCCTGTGGGAAAAGGGGAGATGGGAACTGTGGGCGATTGCTGGGACAGAAATTATGTACGAGTACTGGAATGCTATGAATCAATAAAAATCATTGAGCAGTGCCTGATACAGCTAACCGGAACGCATAAGAGAACAAGAGACTTTGATCCTCAGGCAATGGTCCCTAAAAAAATCAGGCCTAAAGCCATGGATTTTTATGTGAGGGGTGAAACACCTAAAGGGGAACTGGGTTTTTATTTCAGGTCTACAGGAAATACAGATATTCCATATCGCTGTAAAGGCCGCTCTCCATGTTTTGTTAACCTTTCAGTCATAAATGAACTATCCAAAAACGCCATGCTCGCCGACCTCATCGCAATCATTGGTTCAATCGATGTAGTAATGGGAGAGGTTGACCGGTGATACACGTGGTAAGCTTAAAGTTCAAAGCTTAAAAGTGGTATTTGTTGGTTCATGTGGCTTGATATAATGAACAGAGTACAATCAATAAAAGACTTGCTTTTTGCTTTTGTCATCCTGAGCTTGCAAAAGACCTGAATGTTGTAAAGAACTAACTTGCATGCGCTCATTTCTTATATGAAAATTCTTTCATCTGAACAGATAAGAGCCCTGGATGTTTACACTATCCAGAATGAGCCAATAGCCTCCATAGACCTGATGGAAAGAGCTTCTGTCGCTTTTGTCAAATGGTTTACAGATCGCTTTAAGCCAGAAAAGGAAGTGTATATCTTTTGTGGTCCTGGCAACAACGGGGGCGACGGCCTTGCTGTGGCGAGACTGTTAGCGCTTTCGCATTACGCTGTCAGAGTATTTATTTTCTCTTCGGACAGATATAGTCAGGATTTTTCTGTTAATCTAAAACGGCTTAAAGCACTTGTAGTACCAACTACAATAATTTCAGGAGAAGATATTCCTTCTTTACCGGATGGAGCAATTGTGATCGATGCTATCTTTGGCTCCGGACTATCCAGACCTGTACAAGGGCTGTATGCAGACACGATAAAAACTATCAATGAATCATCCGTAACCCGCGTCGCCATTGATATTGCTTCGGGACTTTTTTGCGATGCCAATAATCCGGATCCTGTTAAAGTTAAAGCGGATTATACCTTTACATTCCAACTGCCAAAACTCTCTTTGTTGTTGCCTCAGAATGAAGACTACACCGGCACCTGGATGGTCGGAGATATCGGACTTGATAATGGCTTTATAGCACTGCAGTCTTCGCCGTTTTCATATGTAGATGAGGAAGAGATTTATTCTTTGATTAAACCAAGGAAAAAATTCAGTCATAAGGGTAGTTATGGGAAAGCTTTGATTCTTGCAGGAAGCTTAGGGATGATGGGGGCTGCAGTGCTGAGCGGTAAAGCATGTTACAGGGTCGGAACCGGACTGGTAAAGTTTCATACACCTAAATGTGGCGTGCAGATTCTACAGTCAGGTTTACCAGAGGCTATTCTGAGCGCTGACCCGGAAGAAAACTTTATCTCAACACTCCCGGATTTATCTTCTTTTAATGCCATTGCTGCAGGGCCGGGCTGGTATGAAGGACCGGAAGCAGCAAAGGTCCTCAGCGAATTGTTTAAAAGTACCAGAGTTCCTCTTGTCCTGGATGCAGGAGCATTAAACGTACTCAGTAAAAACAAAGGCCTTTTAAAGCTGCTCCCTGCCAACTCCATTCTGACGCCACATCCCGGTGAATTTAAAAGACTGGCAGGTGATTTTTCCGATGACTATGCAAGATTAGACGGTCTCCGAAAATTTTCGGAAACGTACAACTGTATCGTGGTTTTAAAAGGAGCGAACTCTATGGTTGCTTTGCCGGATGGATATGTAAGTTTTAATAGCACCGGAAATCCGGGAATGGCTACTGCCGGGAGCGGGGATGTTTTGACAGGAATTATTGCAGGGCTTTTGGCGCAAGGGTATGAGCCTCCGGTAGCGGCGAAGCTGGGAGTTTATATACATGGGTTTGCAGGAGACATAGCTGCCGCCAGATCCGGAATGGCATCCCTCATAGCAGAAGATATTATTGATGGTATAAAAGAATTTTCCTTGCGATGTGACAGGTACTTCTCCGCTCTATGAATTTACCTTTACAATAACTCCTGACGAATCGTAAAGTATTTCCCGGAGCTGACCTCTGTATTCAAAGTTAGCTTCATAAAGCTTATCTTTTGTTTCTTCCCACTTAACTTTTACGTCCGTCGGAAAGTCACTATAAAAGGCGTTGATAACAGGGTCCGGAACCTGAGCCGGATCAAGATTTTTATTGCAGCCAAACCCGATGAGTATCAGTGTGCTAATGATGAATTTCTTCATTGTTGCATTGCGTTTTAAAAAATAAAACTTTGAAAAATAGAATATTGTTGGTAAAAAATTGTTCTAACTTCTTTTGGCCTGATGTTTGTTGATCTTAATCACGTTTAAGAGCGTTGAAATCCGGGATGTTATTGAAAAAAGTACCTGTCAGGTGGCAAACTTCTCAGGTTTTAATTTGTCTTTAAAAAATTTATTACTGTTTTGTTCGTTTATTATATCTTGCAAAGCATTAAAACTAATTGGGTAGTTCCAGTAAGATTAACAGATTGATTAAGAGAATATGAAACTAACTTCGAAATTCACTGTAATTTTCATAATGCTGCTTTCTGCCGGCATTCTTTCTTTTACTTTTTTAACTAAAAGTGATAATCCTTTTTCTGAGGAATATCTGATTGAACCCGCAGAACTGGCAAGAATACTGAATAGTTCTACTGCCAAGCAGCCTGTAATTTTTAATTTGGGCCCTATGCAGCATATTAAAGGTTCGGTCAATGTGGGCATCGGAAATAGTACGGCAGGAATGAACCAGCTACAGGCAAAGGTAAGTAAGCTGAACAAAAATCAGTTTATCGTGATCTATTGCGGCTGTTGTGCGATGCAAAATTGTCCAAACATTAAACAACCATACGAATTCCTCAAAAATGCGGGATTTGATAATTTCAAAATCCTAAATATTAAAACAAGTTTAAGTGAAGATTGGGTAAACAAAGGCTATCCAATGAATTAATCTAAATGGTAATAAATTCTAAAAAGGGCTTTAAAAAGCCCTTTTTTTGTTTGTCGATATCTTAGGTGTTTTTATCGAAGAATGTGTCTTTTTGAGAAACGTTTTTAAAAGTAGGAGTCTATTAAATAGAAATTGAAATGTAACGGTAGAATAGTATTTTTTAACCTTACTTGTCCTAACTGTTCTATTTGGGTTTTTATTTTTTAAACTTTTACTTTTACCTGGGGGCTGAAGTGATTCAGCCCTTCTTTTATAGTGCCACAGGAAAAACAATTACCTGTACACGCTGTTCCTTCCATTATGGAAGAAATGGTGAAATCGATAACTACTGCATTGGCAAGAGGGGTAGAAATTGCCGCTGCTGTGGTTATTGGTATAGCTTCTGTCAGGGCAATTCTGATGTTTTTAGGTAACTATTTTAAAAAGGTTTCATCGGATAAAGTTTCCATAGAAGACATTCGGCTGTCGTTAGGGCGTTCGCTGGCATTGGCACTGGAGTTCCTTTTAGGGGCTGACATTTTGAAAACTGCTGTTGCCCCAACCTGGAATGAAATAGGACAGCTTGCTGCCATTGCCGTTTTACGGACAGCACTCAACTTTTTTCTCGATCGTGAACTCAGAAATAATGAAGCAGGCAGGTCCGGAAGGTTGGCGGACTGAAGATTATGTTTGAATGGTTGATAAATATTTGGTAAGTTATTGAAAATTATATGGTTATTATTAAAAAGTAAAGGCAGCCTGAAAGGGCTGCCTTTTAAGCAATATTGCTGTAAAGTCTTATTGGGCCGTGAAGGTTCCTTGAACAGGAAGAACAGCTCCTAAATATTCAAACTCTGTATCTACTTTTACTTTTGTATCAGTAACTTCAACAAGTTTTAGAGACTTTTCATTATCTGTTCCTTTATCTGTGATCAACGTTTTTTGATCTTGAGAAACCTCATATGTCCCTGACGAGGGAAGTAGAGCTGCCCCACAACTGGTTCCTCCATCATTGAGGCTATAAGTATTATCTTCATTGAAGGTAAGAATATCATCTTTTATGCAACCGATTAAAAGAGAGTAGGTTGGGTCGTTTAATATATTGGTAGAGGTATCTGTGGCAAGGCTTGCTTTGGTTAGTTTCCAGGATTTCCCAACAAGAGCTTCTTTAACATTAGTATTTTGAGGAGGATCGTTGGGAGTTACATTATCATCCTTGTCTTTTTTACATCCCGCGATTACCAATAGGCTGGAAAGTGCCAGAAGAGTTAATTTGTATTTCATAATTTTATCGATTGTTGATTTTAGTTTATGATATAAATATACCTGAAGAGCCAAAAGTAAACCGGAAACTTAGAAGTTAACCGGTTGATTTTTTTTTCTGGTTACTTTATATCGAAAGTTACTATTTATGTTTGAGTTATGCGAAATTTTTTTTAAAATAAAGTTAGAAGAACTACCGTTTTAAAACTTCATAGTTAGAAAATTTAACTTATTTAATCGGTATGGCTCGGATAATTTCACTTCTTTTGGTGATATTAGTGACAGGCTGCGCGCCTACCACGTCAGAGTCCTGTTTAGCGGAAAAGAAAAAAACGAAGAAAAACAGGAAGAAAGAAGTAATCATTATTTTTGAACGTCAAAAACCAAGTTTTCAATGATCAAAAAATTACAGATAGTATCCCTGGCAGTTCTTGTAATAGTACTATCGTCCTGTGCTGCAACGAAGAAGGGCTGCAATACTTGTCCGGATTTAGATAAAAGAGGAAAAAAATATCCAAAGGCAAAAAAGAAAAAAAAGATTTCCGTTTCGTTCGAATCGCCTTATCTCTTTGCTTAAAGAGTATTCTCGGCCTTATGAAGAAGGTTGTGCTTTTCGTAGCGGTGTTACTGTTGTTTATGCAGTCTGCCTGTTCTGTTTTTAAAAAGTCTTGTGAGACTTGCCCCTCTTATCCTAAAAAGCCTAAAAGTAAAAAGAGGATAACTTATTCCGATAAGGAAAAAGGTATCCTCTTTTATAAGAGCTGAATACTGTAATGATCTTTTAAAACTCTGCGTTTTGAGGTGTTCTTGGGAACGGAATAACATCTCTGATGTTGCTCATTCCGGTTACGAACAACATTAAACGTTCAAACCCTAGCCCAAAGCCTGAGTGCGGAGCTGTTCCGAACTTTCTGGTTTCAAGGTACCACCAGACATCTTTTTCATGAATGCCTACCTCTTTTACCCTGCGGAGAAGTTTTTCATAGTTTTCTTCTCTTTGAGATCCTCCTATGATTTCTCCTATGCCTGGAAACAACACGTCCATTGCTCTAACAGTTTTTCCGTCATCGTTTTGTTTCATGTAAAACGCTTTAATTTTTTCCGGATAGTCTGTCAGAATTACAGGTTTTTTATAGTGCTTTTCAACCAGATAACGTTCATGTTCTGACTGAAGGTCAGTTCCCCATTCAACTTTGTATTCAAATTTCTGCCCGCTCTTCTGAAGAATTTCGATAGCGGTAGTATAGGTTACTCTTTCAAATGGCGTATTTACAACGGACTTTAAGCGGTCGATCAGCTCCTTGTCGTACATTTTATTCAGGAATTCAAGATCGTCGGCGCAGTTGTCCAGAGCATACTGTACCAGGTATTTCAAGAATTCTTCTGCCAAATCCATATTGTCATGGATGTCATAAAAAGCCATTTCCGGCTCAATCATCCAGAATTCAGCAAGGTGTCTTGCTGTATTGGAGTTTTCCGCCCTGAACGTAGGTCCGAAGGTATATATTTCACCCAATGCCATTGCACCCAGTTCTCCTTCCAGCTGTCCGGATACGGTCAGATTGGTTTCTTTTCCGAAGAAATCCTCTTTAAAATTAACTGTTCCGTCAGGGTTTTTGGGGGGATTTGCAGGGTCAAGGGTCGTTACGCGGAACATAGCACCAGCGCCTTCAGCATCAGAACCAGTAATGATTGGCGTATGCAGATATACAAACCCCTTATCATTAAAGAATTTGTTGACAGCATAAGCCATGTGATGCCTGATCCTTAAAACCGCGCCAAAAGTATTGGTGCGCGGACGCAGGTGGGCAATCTCTCTTAAAAATTCAAGCGTATGTCCTTTTTTCTGTAATGGGTAAACCAGTGGGTCGGCTGTTCCAAGTACTTCAATTTCTGTGGCTTGCAACTCTACAGGTTGTCCCTGAGCAGGTGACTCCACTAGTTTTCCAATGACAGAAATGCAGGCACCGGTAGTGACATCTTTTAGGCTTTCTTCACTGAACGAGGATGCTTCCGCTACGATTTGTATATTATTTATAGTAGAACCGTCATTAAGTGCTATAAAGGACACATTTTTATTTCCTCTTTTCGTCCTTACCCAACCTTTAATATTGAATGACTTTCCAAACTCTCTGGAATTCAGGAGGTGTATAATTTTTGTTCTTTTCACAAGTAAAAAAGAAATTAAAGCTAAACTGAAACAATAAAATAGAATAATCTGTTAGCAAAAAAAGGATATTTTAGCTTTTTAGGCAAAGTTTTATCAAAATATAATAATTTTGCAGGGGGCGGCATGGTTTTTGGCATCCTGGAATTTCAAATTTTTAATGTCGGTTTTTATGCAGAAAATAGGATTAAACCAGACTTTACAGCAAAAACTTTCACCTCAGCAGATTCAATTTATTAAGCTGCTGCAAATCCCTACGGCCGAGCTTGAAAGCAGAATAGAAGAAGAACTGGAAATCAATCCGGCACTTGAAGAAGGAAAGGAGGATTATTCATCGGAAGAAAATCATTCGGAAAATGAATACGATCAGGAAGACGGAGAAGGGGATAACTACAATGATGACGAGTTAAATGTTGAAGATTACATCCGTGACGATGATATCAGTGGATACAAGATGGTTGGAGATGGTCCCGGGGAGGAAGAAGATAAAGAAATCCCCATTGTAAGCGGGTCCACCCTCGCGGATTCTCTTATCAGCCAGTTAGGATTCTTGAGATTGGATGAACGCCAGACGATTATCGGAAAGCAACTGATCGGAAGTATCGACAGCGACGGGTATATACGCAGAGAGCTGGAGCAGATTGTAGACGACCTGGCCTTTGGTCAAAACATTGAAACCAGTGCGGAAGAAATAGAAAGTATACTGTTTAAAATTCAGCAGTTTGACCCTGCCGGAATAGGTGCGAGATCTCTGCAGGAATGTCTGATGCTTCAGCTGGAGCGAAAAGATGAAAGCGATCCTGCAGTTCAAATCGCGCTTAAAATAGTAGAAGAAAATTTCGAAGAGTTTACCAAAAAGCACTACGATAAAATTCAAAAACGACTGGATATTGATGATGAGCTGATGAAGCAGGCGATTCATCTTATCACCAAGCTGAATCCGAAGCCAGGTGGCGGAGCAGTGGACGATGTAAGAACCCAGTACGTTATCCCCGATTTTATATTAGTCAACAACGGCGGAAAATTGGAGCTTTCCCTCAACTCACGGAATGCGCCTGAGCTGAGAATCAGCAAGTCGTACACAGAGATGTTTGACACCTATGACAAAAGCGCCAAAAAGGATAAAAAACTTAAGGAGGCAGTGTCGTTTGTCAAACAAAAGCTGGATGCTGCCAAGTGGTTTATCGATGCTATTAAGCAAAGACAAATTACGCTAATGCGAACCATGGAGGCAATAGTAAAATATCAGTATGAGTTTTTCCTGGAAGGGGATGAAGCCAAACTGAAACCGATGATTTTGAAAGATATTGCATCAGAAATCAACATGGATATTTCAACCGTATCCCGTGTTGCAAACAGCAAATCTGTACAAACCGAATTTGGAATTTATCCGTTAAAATATTTCTTTTCAGAAGGAATTTCCACAGAGTCCGGAGAGGATGTGAGTAGCCGGGAAGTGAAGCATATTCTGAAAGAAATTATAGATGCTGAGGATAAAAGGAAGCCTTGTTCAGATGAAAAGCTTGAAAAGCTTCTGAAAGAGAGAGGTTATCCGATTGCACGTAGGACTGTAGCAAAATACAGGGAACAACTGAATATCCCTGTTGCCAGATTAAGAAAGGAATTATAGTGGTAACGAAATACAAGCAAGCAAAAAGGAAACTAACTATATTAACAAGTGCAGCAACATTGTTTTCTGTACTTTTTCACCCTGTAATATTGCCAACTTATGTGTTTGCTTGTCTTGTCTTTTTCGCCCCGGCTACGTTCAGCACACTGAGCGAACAAGGCAGGTACTATTTGTTACTGCTCATATTTATTACCACCTGTATATTACCCATTTTCCTACTGACCATCTTTCTGCAATTAACCAACAGAACGATGAACTTTAAAACATTTTTTATGGGGAACAGGAGGGACCGGATTTTGCCGTATCTGCTTATTGCTGTGTTTTATAGCGGTTTGGCCTATGTTTTCGATGCCTATCTTCACATGAGTGGCCTTATCATTTATCTGGTCGCCTCCATAGGAGTAACGATACTGGTGCTGGCGCTGATTACACTGTTTTATAAAGTAAGTGCCCATGCAACAGGGCTTTCCGGTGCGGTAGTCATACTGGTCATGCTGTCGACACGATTTGCAGATAATGATTTATTCTATCCCATACTAACCTTTATCTTTATTACCGGTTTAGTCCTGAGCTCCAGGCTTTTTCTGAAAGCGCATACCGTGAAAGAAATTATATTTGGCGTAGTAACCGGAGTGGTGGTAAACTTTGGAATATTTTATTATCTCCTAAATGGATAACCAGTGATGTATCAGCATATTTTATTGGAAAAAAAAGACGGTGCTGCCAGATTAACTCTGAACAGACCCGAATTATATAATGCACTGAATGATACCTTATGCAGGGAGATTCAGCAGGCCTTAAAAGAGATGAGTGAGGATAAAACAATAAAAGTTTTAGTGCTGACCGGATCTGGTAAAGGGTTTTGCAGTGGCCTGGACCTAAAATCTGTGAATATTAAGGATGCCAGTGTGCAGGAGGTGGTTCAGGAGCTTTTTAATCCAATGGTAAAGTGGATAAGATCTCTGAGTATTCCTGTTATCTCCCTGGTGAATGGTCCGGCTGTGGGAGCGGGATGTTCTCTGGCTCTTGCTGCCGACATGGTGGTGGCGAGCGAAAATGCTTCTTTCGGATTTTCATTCGTAAAAATAGGCCTGATTCCGGATACGGGCATTTCTTATTTTCTTCCACGCCTGGCAGGAAGTCTGAAGGCTTTTGAACTGCTTGCGCTGGGGAAAACTATTTCGGCGGCCGAAGCTCTGCAGTATGGCCTGGTTACTTCGGTAGTCAAAGAAGAAGAGTTGTATGAAACAATCGACCAATTGGTGGCCTATTTCCAGACCGCCCCTTCCATTGCGATTGGTTTTGTCAAAAAACTGGTAACAGAATCCAGTGATAACTCCCTAAATGCCATGCTGGATCAGGAAGCTGTGTTGCAGGAAAAAGCTGCCCATACCAATGACTTTAAAGAAGGTGTTGCAGCATTTCTGGAAAAAAGAAAACCTGATTTTAAAGGGCATTAAAAACGCTATTTTTTCTTGCTTTAAAACGATGAAAAGGTAATGCCAACCAGGAAAGGGGTGGCATCTGGACCTTTTTGATCTCGGAAGAGCCTGTTGAGGCTGTAATAACCGTATAAGCTCAGTCCTCCAACACCTATCCTTGCTGTTATTCCATAGCGGAACCTGTTTACATTAAAGTCCCGTATTTCTTTTTCTTTAATCGTTTCTCCGTTTTCTCTGTATTTTACCTTTGTCATCGATTTTAATAGCACTCCTCCTTTAATTCCTAAAGCAAGCTTTACAGCTCTGGGCCAGTAGCGTCTGGACTGAAACCTAAGTTCGAGAGGCACGTCGAGGTAGGTGAGTCCAAGTTTGGATTTTTTATAGTTTCTGTCCGGAACCTGGTTTGGAACCACCATTAACGAATCATGAAATAGGACCAAATGGGTGTTTTGGGCAGAAAAGGAATAATTATCAAACGAGAGGTCGACACCTGGAGTGAAATAAAGTTTTCGGACAATTTTAAAATGCAAATGATGCCCAAACGCAATTCCTCTTGAACCCCAGGTTCTTAAATCCATACTTCCCGGTTGGTCGGTCAGCTGGTTCAGGTAAAGGTCCAGACGGAACGATCGAACAAGGTGCCTGCCTTTGTATTGGTCATGCCTGACAAGGGTGTCGGTGATAGAAGTCTGTGCACTAGTTGTAAAGGCTAAAAGCAGGAACGTAAGGTAAAAAAAGATTAGTTTCATGAACCACGATTTTACTACCTGTAAACTTAGGCAAAAAAGTAATTGTTTCAGGAAATGTTTGAAGTAAATTAAAATCTGTTTTAAAAAAGCAAATTTATTTTATACATTTGCACTCCTTAATCGGAAGATGCACTCGTAGCTCAATTGGATAGAGCATCTGACTACGGATCAGAAGGTTTGGGGTTCGACTCCCTACGAGTGCACGAAATAAATGGTAATCTGCTTGTTAATAGTGGGTTACCATTATTTTTTTAGTTGGTCTATATTTAACATGAAGTTCGGGTAACTTTTTCAGGGAAGTACTTTTTACCTTTGCTTAAGTTTTTTAGGGGAATAGCCAAGGTTATTAAAGAAGTTAAGTTCGTAGTAACCGATTCGATTAAGGTATCCATGGGAATGGCCGATTGTAGTTACCTCCCCGCTGATGCTTAAAGATACTTTTCTTGTATTGAGTAGTAGCACAAAAACGGATTGAGGTTAGAGTTATGCATTGAATTATCCGGTGCGATCTGTCATATGCCAGGAACAGTGTGCTTGGGCTTGTTTGGCTTTGAGTTAATTTTTTTATTTATTGACACCGCTTTAAGGTTTTCACACGCAAAAGTCCTTTATGAAAAGAGATGTCATTTTTATGTTTTCGGGACAGGGTTCTCAGTATTATCACATGGGTAAAGAGTTGTATGAGATCAATGCTGTATTCCGATACTGGATGGACCATTGCAATGAAATTGTAAGTCCCTTAATTCAATGCTCTCTTACAGAGGTCTTATATGGGCAGGATGATCTAACTAAACCATTCGATCGCTTGTTGTACACCAATCCTGCACTGTTGTGTGTGGAGTACTGCCAGTTCCAGGTGTTGAAAGATATGGGTATTCATCCTGATTATCTTATGGGATATAGTCTGGGTGAGTTAATAGCCAGTGTTGTGGCAGAGGCTGTAACACTGGAAGATGGTATTCACTTAGTGATAACCTTAGCCAGACTTGCAGAAGAAAAGACGCCTCCGGCAGCAATGCTGGCCGTGCTGGAATCGGAACATATTGTAAAAAGCCAGCCGGAACTGTTTGCCGGTTGCTGGTGTACAGGTTTCAACTTTAATAAGAACTTTGTGCTAGCCGGTTTGCCGCATAGTATAGAACAGGTGCAGGCACATCTAAGTAAGCTCAATATACTCACACAGCTATTGCCCGTACAGCAGGGCTTTCACACAGCATTGATTGATCCTATCGAAGAGGAGGTGAAACAGCTGGTAAGAACCATAAAGCGTTCAGAGATGAAGTTCCCCATTATATCTTCTTCCAAACTGGAGGTAGTAAAGGAACTTAATGAAGACTACTTCTGGAATGTTATCCGGCAACCGGTAAATTTTCAGTTTACGATTGAACGTATTCTTGAAGCAGGTGATTATATCTTTATTGATTCGGGGCCAAGCGGAACACTGTCTACCTTTGTCAAATACATACTTCCTGCTCATTCTGCTTCTGTTTCCATACCTATGATACATCAATGGGGAAGAGAAGTGAGTGCTGTGGAAAAAATGAAAACGTTGTTTTTCGATATGGTGCGTTGATTGCCGGTAAGATTGTCTTATTCTCTCAATTTCGTTCCCAATCATGCCTGTTGTCAGGCATTTCGTGCTCAGGCAACATTATCTTTCTATTAAAAAATATTGGTAACTGCTGTAAGGGGCCAATATTGTTTACAATAATCGCGAAATACCATAGTTCTATAGACTATGAACTTCAATGGACGTTAGTAGAAGTGGTTTCCTTAAACGGTGCCGCTCTTGTCTTCTTAATAATTGTCTAAGGGCTGTGAAGTAAAATAACGTGTGTTACTATTAAAAGATGACGCTACATGGACCCTCTATGAGGTATTGGTATTACGCATAGTTGGTACATAGCGGAATTTATATATACATTGCCTGTTCTAAGTAATATCAATGTGGAGTATGGCCAAATTTTTTCAGGATTTTATAGTTTTTTTCAATGAATAAAACTATTTTATCTCCTTGTGCTTTAGAGGATCTATGTCTGAATGGATATTCTAATGATATTTTAATCTTTGTTAAGGCCTGTTTGACCATATCTGGCATGATGTCTGTTATGGGTTTTTCTCTTATGCTATGGAGAACCTTGTTTAAGGTGGTGATGGCAAAATGTAGTATATAGTATAATAATTAAGTAAAAGTCATGATGTTTTTGATTGATATATCATTACCATTTAAAGATCCAGTGTTAGTATTTTCGGTGGTATTGTTCATAATATTCTTTGCCCCGATAGTTCTCAAAAAATTCAGAATACCAGGTATAATAGGATTAATTCTGTCAGGAGTTATTGTTGGTCCTAATGGATTTAATTTATTGTTGAGAAATTCAGGCATTGTTCTTTTTGGTACAGTTGGCCTTCTATACATCATGTTTCTGGCAGGTCTGGAGATAGATCTGAATGATTTTAAAAAGAATAAAAACAAAAGTCTGATTTTCGGAGGGCTGACATTTTCAATTCCTTTGATTTTAGGCACCCTGGCATCTTACTACATTTTGCATTTATCCATTCAGGGTTCTGTATTGCTTGCAAGTATGTTTGCATCGCATACGCTTGTTTCCTATCCAATCGCAAGTAAACTGGGGCTTACGAAAAAGCAGGCGGTGACACTTGCCATTGGCGGTACAATTATTACCGATACTGTAGTGTTGTTATTACTGGCCGTCATTACAGGCTCTGTTAGTGGAGATCTTGACTCTGCCTTCTGGATACAATTATCTATATCCCTCGCGATATTCGCTTTTATTGTGCTCTTTATCTTCCCAATGGTAACAAAGTGGTTTTTTAAGAACGTGGAAGGAGACGGAGGAGCTCAGTACATCTTTGTATTGGGGATTGTATTTGCAGCAGCGTTTTTGGCTGAAGTGGCCGGGGTAGAACCTATTATCGGAGCTTTCCTTGCGGGGCTTGCACTTAACAGGCTTATTCCGCATACTTCTCCTTTAATGAATCGCATTGAGTTTATTGGTAACACATTGTTTATTCCGTTTTTCCTTATCAGTGTAGGAATGATCGTGGATATTAAAGTATTGTTCAATGGCTACCAGGCGCTTTTAGTAGCAGGTGTGTTAATAACCGTGGCCTTATTTAGCAAGTGGATAGCGGCATACTTCACCCAGAAAATATTTAAGTTTTCTGTGATAGAAAGAAACCTGATATTCGGATTAAGCAGCTCTCACGCAGCAGCAACACTTGCTGTAATCCTTGTGGGGTTTGATTTAAAACTGTTTGATGAGGCCATTTTAAATGGAACGGTACTGCTTATCCTCGTGACCTGTATGGTGAGTTCTTTTGTTACCGAAAGTGCAGGAAGACAGCTGGCTATCGCAGAATCTAAAGGAAGTGGAGAGTATCATGAAGTGGAAGAAAGAATTCTTATTGCCATAACAAATCCCGCCAGCATTGAAGCTAAAATAGATATGGCTGCCATGCTGAAGGAATCTGACAAATCGCAGCCAATCTATGCTGTTTCAGTAGTGAACGACGACGAAGAGGCCAGGGATAAGCTTATTCAGAACAGGAAGATGATTGATCGTGCAGTCAAGCACGCTGCCTCTGCAGAGAATAAGCTGGAAGTTGTATCGAGAATAGACCTCAATATTGCCAATGGTATTGCACGTGCTGTGAAAGAACTGATGATTACAGAGATCATTATCGGCTGGCACGAAAAGAATACAACTACAGAAAAACTGTTTGGTACGGTGCTTGAAAATCTTGTGGTGCGCACCGATCAGATGATTGTAGCTACGCGTATACTGCAACCATTGAATACTATCAGTAAAATTATTGTGATGGTACCACCCAATGCTGAGCTTGAGATAGGATTTAAGAGGTGGATAAATATGGTGAAAAAATTATCCAAGCAAACAAACAGTCTGGTGATATTCTACGGTGTGGCAGACTCCCTTCCTCATTTGAAGATAGCAGTGAATGAGAGTAAGCCAGGAATCGATGCTGAATACCGAGGCTATTCAGACTGGGATGATTTTCCTTTGTTCTCAAGACATCTTAATAAAGATGATCTCTTTATCGCTGTTACAGCCCGTAAGGCCACTGTATCACACTCGCTGTTTATGGATTCCATTCCGAGACTTTTACAAAAGTATTTTGAAAAGAATAGCTTTATGCTTGTTTATCCTGAACAATACAGTGAGGATCCCGAAAACAGAAACCTTCAGATGGATGGTACAAGCTCTATGATTATTGAAGATCTGCAGCGGTTTAATAAGTTTGGTAAGATGCTGAAAGGCGTTATCAAATGGCCAAAGAAGTAATGCATGACACGAAACAGGGTTGTGTATTGCTTTCTTATTGCCGGTCTTATACTCATTGGACTGGCTGCCCGGAAGTGGAAAGTTATTTTTCCCGATTTTGTCAATACCTATTTGGGCGACGCGATCTGGGCAGCCATGAATTACTTCGGTATGGCTTTTCTGTTTAATAAGCAGAAATTGTCTTTTATACTGCTGCTTTCACTGGTATTTTGCTATTGTATAGAAGTAAGTCAGTTGTATCATGCACCATGGATTGATTCCATCAGAAGTACCCGTATTGGAGCACTGATCCTGGGTTTCGGATTTTTGTGGAGCGATATTGTGGCATACACCCTGGGAATTGGCGTGGCAGCTCTGGGAGAGTATTCCTTTTATAAAAGCAAAATAAAGAAAACCGCAAAGGTAGCTTAGTGCAACTCAGTCGATTTCGTTTTTAAGGGCCTGATTTTATACTCCTTACAATTTCCAGCTACAAACTTTAATTCTTTTTTAGGCGTTTCTTTTAATGCAAATCTTAATTTTGCAGCCTTTCAATTACATTATGATTATCAGCAGTTGGTTTGGAGAAAACCTCAGGGAATATAAAGAAACCATAAGAATAGCTTATCCGGTAGTTCTCAGTCAGTTTGGGCATATATCAGTAGGTGTGGCCGACAGTATTATGGTAGGTGGATTAGGAAGTGTGCCACTTGCTTCGGCGACGTTTGCGTTTAGCGTATTTGTGCCGTTTATGATGTTTGCCATGGGACTGACGTATGGTATTTCTCCGCTGGTGGCGAAGGCGGACGGAGAGCAGAATCATGGCGAAATAAGGAAAATTTTGAAGCACAGCATTGTATTGAATAGTATTGCTGCAATACTGCTCTCGGGAGGGTTGTTGTTGGCCGCCCCGCTTCTTCATTACTTTCAGCAACCTCAGGAGGTGCTTTCACTGGCTATCCCTTATTTTAAAATTCTTGTGTGGTCCCTGGTGCCTTTAATTCTTTTCCAGATATGGAAACAGTTTGCAGAAGGACTGGCTATTACAAGACAGGCTATGTATATCACAGTGATTGCGAATGTGCTCAATGTGTTACTTAACTATTTGCTGATATACGGCCATTGGGGATTTCCTGAACTGGGTACGAATGGTGCTGCTGTTGCTACGCTTATATCGAGAATTTTTATGGCAGTAGCCATATTCATATTTGTGTTGAACTACTCCAGAACCAATATTTTTGTGAAAGGCTTGCAATACATCAGCTATTCTGTTGAGGAGTTTAAACGATTGTTTAGGGTAAGTATCGCCGTAGGGGCTCAGATGGCTTTTGAAACAGGTGCTTTTGGAATGGCAGCCATTATGATTGGCTGGCTGGGAGCCTCGGAAATGGCCGCACACCATATAGCCTTAAACATGTCGGCTGTAAGTTATATGGGAGCAACAGGAATTGCAGCGGCTGCCACTGTTCGTGTGGGAAATGCATTGGGAAGAAAAGACTATGCCGCTATAGGCAATGCCGGGAAAGCGGCATTTCACCTTGTGGTGTTCTATATGAGCATCTGCGCGCTGATCTTTATCTGCTTCAGGCATGAGTTGCCCTGGTTTTATATCAATGAAGAATCGATCTGTAAAATGGCTGCTTCGCTTTTATTGATCAGTGCCTTTTTTCAGTTGTCGGACGGCATTCAGGTGGTATTCCTTGGAGCGCTTCGTGGGCTGGAAGATGTGAAAATGCCTACCGCTATTGCATTACTGGCATATTGGATAATTGCCTTGCCCTTAGGCTATGTGTTCGCTTTTGTACTAAAGATGGGGGTTGAGGGAGTCTGGTATGGCTTATTAATCGGACTTACTACCGCTGCGTTGATGTTGTATTACAGGTTTGGAAGGAAATCAAAGGAGTTGGTTGGGTAAGTTAGCAAGGCTAGGAAAGCTAAATGTTAATTGATGGGTGTATCTACGATAAAAGCGAGGCTGCCTTAAAGGCGGCCTCTTCTTTTTTAGTGGAATAAAGTAATAGAAAGGAAAGAGTTTTTTGAGCCTTGCGTTTAAAGTTTACGTTCCATTATAGCCCCAATGTTTTTCTAGCCCTTGTTTTATTGCTGTTTTAAAGCTATTGAAAATACTTCTTCAGATGGATTGGTTGTGAGGTATGGCTGTAGAGGTAGAGAGTTCCTACCTGCTTAGGAGCTGATATAAAATTAAAAAAGCCCCGGATTTATACTCCGGGGCTTTGAATGATGGTTGTGCCTTATTGCTGCTCTACGTTTTTAGGCACAGATTCTCCTTTGTCGGAATCTTTAAAGAACTTTTTCTGCCAGATAAGTATAATACATACACCAATAAAGATGGCGGCATCCGCAACATTAAAGATAGGCCAGAAGGCATAGTGTTCTCCTCCAAAGATCGGAATCCACTCTGGTAGCCGGCCTTCCCAGATATCAATGTAGAACATGTCTATTACCTGTCCATGGAACCACGGAGTACTAACGCCATCAGGAGCATTGTTTAGGAACACTCCGTAAAAGGTACTGTCGATAACATTGCCAATTGCACCTCCCAGAATAAGTGCGATGCACCAAAGCATGCCCGGGGCCATTTCTTTCTTTGCAAGACGGTATAAGAAGATTGAAATAGCAATCATCGCGATGATCCGGAACAAACTCAAAATAAGCTTTCCGTAGGGTGAACCCAGTTCAAAACCGAAAGCCATGCCAGGATTTGTCGTATAATACAGCTTAAACCAGTCATCAAAAATTTTAATTTGGCCAGGGTAGCCAAAGTCCATTTTAAAATGTACCAGAAGCTTAACGATCTGATCAAGCGCGATCACTCCCAGAGTGAGGAAATAGTATTTAATATATTTATACTGAAGGGCCATGCCTCTTATTGGTTTTTATAGTTCAATTTTCATTACAAGCTGATGCTCATCCATTTCAACAAGCTTGCCATCTTTCAGATTTTCTGTCAGAACAAGAGATAACGCCTGTGTTTCACTGCAGATATATTCTTTGTTTGCAAGCAAGGCACTGTCTATCAATTCGTCTTTTTTCTGAATTGTAATTTTGATTTTGTCCTGAACTTCAAGGCCCATGTCTTTTCTCATGTTCTGCACCCTGTTTACAACATCTCTGGCAATACCTTCTTTTTTCAGTTCTTCCGTAATGGTTATGTCAAGGGCTACGGTAACACCGTTTTCACTTGCAACAGACCATCCCGGTATATCTTCAGAAGTAATTTCCACGTCTTCTAAAGTTATCTGAACAACATCGCTGGAGAGTTGTAATTTAAATGCATTCTCTTTTTCCAGTTTCTGGATATCGTCCTGAGTCATGGCAGAGATTGCAGCACCTACTTCTTTTAATCTTGGACCGTATTCTTTTCCAAGTTTTTTAAAGTTAGGTTTAATCTTTTTAACTACAACACCTGATGTATCTTCGATGTATTCTATTTTCTTGATGTTAACTTCTGAAAGAATCAGGTCTTCAACCGCTACAATGTTATTTTTATACTCCTGATTTAATACAGGAATCAATAGTCTTGAAAGGGGTTGTCTTACTTTAATGGTATGGCTCTTCCTTAATGAGTGTACAAGGGAAGATATCCTTTGTGCCAGTGACATTCTTTCTTCCAGATCCAGATCTATCTGAGCGTCGTCTGCTTCAGGGAACCTGCTCAAATGGATACTTGAAACATTTTCTTTGCCACTTACCTCGTTTAGGTCAAGGAAAAGTTTTTCCGCATAGAACGGTGCAATGGATGCAGACAGTTTCGCAACATTTACAAGACAGGAATACAATGTCTGATACGCTGCAATTTTGTCTTCATTGTATTCGCCTTTCCAGAAACGTTTTCTGTTGAGACGAACATACCAGTTGCTCAAATCGTCAACCACAAAGTCCTGAATTTCTCTTCCTGCTTTTGTTGGCTCATAATCTGCATAGGCTTCGTCTACTTTTTTGATCAGTGTGTTAAGCCTTGAAATGATCCATCTGTCGCTTTCTGTTCTTTTGTTTAAAGGAACTTCAGCTTCCTTAAAGGTAAAATTGTCCAGGTTGGCATAAAGCGCAAAGAAGGAATACGTGTTCTGAAGTGTTCCGAAGAATCTTCTCTGAACTTCTGTAACGCCGTCAATATTGAATTTCAGGTTGTCCCATGGCGGAGCATTAACAATCATGTACCACCTTGTTGCATCTGGTCCGAATTGAGCAATCGTATCAAACGGATTGATTACGTTGCCCAGTCTCTTGGACATTTTGGCACCGTTTTTATCCAGCACCAGACCATTGGCGATTACATTTTTAAATGCAACAGAATCTTTAAGCATTACAGCAATGGCATGAAGGGTAAAGAACCATCCTCTTGTCTGGTCAACTCCTTCCGCGATAAAGTCTGCGGGGAAGTTATTGCTGAATACATCCTGATTTTCAAATGGGTAATGCCATTGTGCGTAAGGCATCGCTCCGGAATCAAACCATACGTCGATTAGGTCCGGCTCGCGGAACATTGGTTTGCCTGAGTCACTCACCAGTACAATCTGATCTACATAAGGCCTGTGCAGGTCTTCTACGGACTTAAGATTATGTATCCTGGTGTTATATTCTTTTTCTTTTTGTGCCAGTGTGTCGGCAGAGATGTTAAGCGTTTTGTTGGCTTTCTGAATTTCTTCATTTAGCTCCTGAAGTGAACCGATACACTTCTCGTCTTTACCATCTTCTGATCTCCAGATTGGAAGCGGAGTGCCCCAGTATCTGGATCTGGAAAGGTTCCAGTCTACAAGGTTCTCAAGCCAGTTGCCAAAGCGTCCGCTACCTGTACTTGCAGGTTTCCAGTTGATGGTTTTGTTCAATTCTACCAGTCTGTCTTTAACAGCAGTAGTTTTGATGAACCAGGAATCCAGTGGGTAATACAATACGGGTTTGTCAGTTCTCCAGCAGTGAGGGTAGGAGTGCTCGTATTTTTCTACCTTAAATGCTTTGTTTTCGGTTTTAAGTTTGATTCCTATACGCTCATCAACGGAAAGGTATTTGTCGCGTCCCTGTTTCGTTCTCTCTTCTTCTTTTTCAGCTTCGGTCAGATATGCTTCTTTAACATATTCTCCTGCAAAATCGGTAACCTCAGGTACGAATTTCCCTCTTCTGTCAACCAGAGGTAACGGGTTACCTTCTTCGTCTTTTACAGTAATGGCTGGTACACCGGCAAGTTTGGCTACTCTGGCATCGTCTGCACCAAAGGTAGGAGCAATGTGTACGATACCTGTACCGTCTTCAGTGCTGACAAAGTCACCTGGGATTACTCTGAATGCCTTGTCTGCTTCTTCCGGCTGTACATAAGGCAACAGTTGCTCGTATCGGATGCCTACGAGTTCTTTTCCTTTGACTTCTTTTAAAAACTTAAAAGGAATGTTTTTGTCACCTTCTTTAAAGTCTTCCAGCTTCAGTTCTGCATTTTTAGCATTGAAGTATTTTCCAGTAAGGTCTTTTGCAAGGATAACAATTACAGGCTTGAAGGTATATGGGTTAAATGTTTTGACGCTGACATAAGCTATTTCTTCTCCAACGGCAAGGGCACTGTTGGAAGGAAGTGTCCATGGAGTGGTCGTCCATGCCAGGAAGTACGTCTGGTCTGCTTCCGCATCGGATAGGTCAAACAGGCTTTTAACCTTTTCTTTTGAACTATCGGCTACTTTAAATTGTGCTACAGCAGAAGTATCTCTTACATCTTTATAGGTTCCGGGCTGATTCAGCTCGTGGGAGCTAAGTCCTGTACCTGCGGCAGGGGAGTAGGGCTGAATGGTATAGCCTTTATACAAATAGCCTTTTTTATACAGCTCCTTTAAAAGGAACCATACCGACTCTATATATTCTTTTTCAAAGGTGATGTAAGGGTTGTTCAGGTCCACCCAGTAACCCATTTTTTCGGTAAGATCATCCCACTGCGATTTATACTTCATCACAGCTTCGCGGCATTTCTGGTTGTACTTTTCAACAGAAATTTTTTTGCCGATATCTTCTTTGGTTATACCCAGTTCTTTTTCAACCTGTAGCTCTACCGGAAGACCATGGGTGTCCCATCCTCCTTTTCTTTTTACCTGAAATCCTTTTAATGTTTTATAACGGCAGAAAATATCTTTTACAGTTCTTGCCATTACGTGGTGAATACCGGGAGTTCCATTTGCCGAAGGGGGGCCTTCATAAAATGTAAAACTTGGAGCACCTTCTCTGCTCGTTACGGATTGTTCGAAAATCTTGTGCTGCTTCCAGTAGGCAAGTACTTCTTCCCCTACTTTGGCAAGATCGACGTTCTTGTATTCCCTGTACTTCACTTTTATTAGGTCTTTAATTTCTTAAAAATTTTTTCCGGAAGGATGTCTTGCTGTTTTTTCAGACATGGCACTATCCTCAGGGTAAGTTAACTTACTGTATACTAAGTGTATTTGTCTGATTGCCAGGTTGGCATCCCCTTGTATCTTCAGAATCAGTTACTAAACCTGGTTTTGAAGAACGCAAAGGTAATCAATTTTAAGTTAAATGAGCTCCCTGAAAAGTATTGAACACAAATTTTAACCATTTTCAGGGTAAAATGGTGCCTCTTTGGAAACTACTTTCCAGAGAAAGATCAGACAGAAATTCAGATACAAAAAATAACCTAGATGTTTTTTGAATTCGTTTTAAATCTATTGACGTTTAGCGGCTTGTCGTTAGCGGACCTTTTTCGTTGGAGGGGTTGTGATTACTTTCGGAAAATGTGCATTCGCAGGATCCTGTTTTAATAGTCGTACCAGAATATGATAAAGCTCAGGTACTTCTACTTTGAATTCTTCCGGCTTTTCAAAAAAATATTCAACAGATACGGCAAACAGTTCTTCGATATTGGTTGCGGCATATTTGCGGATGAAATGCGTTTTCTCCTTTTTAATCTCATTTATTTCATTGGTTCCTACCTTAAAAAAATGTACCAGATCTTTGTAATCGAAAAGTCCATTCCCTTCAAAATCATCGTCATTGTCGTACATGTCAGCCAGTTTTACGGCATGAGCCATTTCGTGAAGACCAACATTTAGTCCGTCATCGGGAATTTCATATCCTTTCTGGAAGTCCTGCCACGACAATACAATGGCACCGTCTGTATGTACTTCGCCAATGTGCTGTAAATTGGTGATTTTGGAATAATATCGGGTAGGATAAATATAAAAACGACTGAAGTGCCGGAGTTTAACCGGGCGAAGGCCGAAGGTAAGCTGCACAAAGCAGGCACCAATCATAATCTTCATTTCTTCGGTGATATTCATTCCTCCCTGAGGGAAAAATTTTTTGTTTAAAAGGAAAAACTTAACCCTTCTCTGAAATTTTAATTTGTTCTCCGGAGAAAGCTTTTGATAATACCGAAAGTTGAGTTCGAGGATATGAATCTGGATGGGGGTAAGCTTTAAAAAACTGGTTAAAATCCATTCCCCAAGGCTCAGTACTTTGCCTCCTATGGTCTCATATAGAAAGATAAACGAGGTTATCAGAAATATTCCTAAAACTATAGCCGCCAAAATCATAAATCTTTCCTTCAAGATAGGGAATTCCAGACTTTGTTCCAGACCCTGCCTTTTAATTTAAGTAAAAAGAAATCAGAATTGTTTATGAAAGCATCGTGGTGAACCGGGCAAACAGGCAGGTTATTAGAGAACTGGGTGGTGGTGGAAGATGTGGGTCGTGTATCTTTAGGAAGGAAGAAAAGAATAAGCCCTGGGGGGACTTCAAATAAAAAAGACCAACCTTTTCAGATTGGTCTTTTTATACAATTACTAAAGCTTTTAAGAATATATTTCCTTAAGAAAATTTCTTAGTTTATTAATTGAACGTTCACGGCATTCATGCCTTTTCTACCTTTTTCAAGATCAAATTTGACTTCATCGTTTTCACGAATCTCGTCAATTAGACCTGAAGAGTGAACGAAAATGTCCTCACCGGACTCTGCTGATTTAATAAACCCAAAACCTTTTGAGTTATTAAAAAATTTTACTTTTCCTTGCATTATTATTTATTTATTGATAGTAAAAACATTTTTAGCGGTTAAAGGTTCAAAAATTGAACCACTATTTTTCTTTAACCTTTAATTTTTAAATCGTTCAAGCACTCTATCAGGGATTTTAATGTCACCTTGAAGTGATGATCAGGTGACAACAATTCAAAACGGAGCAGGCAATTAACGAGAGAGGTTGTAATAATTCCAGTTCAGGTCCAAATAAATTCTGAATTGTTACAGAATACTGCAACCTGAATCCATCGTGGTTGAAAGCGTTTATTTAAAGTTTTGGATTACGATTTTGATACGCTAACAGCATTAAGTCCTTTGGGCGTTTTTACTGTTTCAAAAGTAACTCTGTCGTTTTCTTTAATTGGTTCCTTTAGACCATTGATGTGCACAAATATACTTTCCTGGGTCTCCAGATCTTTAATAAAGCCGTATCCTTTCGATTCATTAAAAAAAGTCACTTTTCCCTTTCTAAGCGGCTTTGGTTCATTGCCCTGATTACGGGCAACCCCAATCTGGATGTCTTCCTGATTGATAACAGATTTCTTTTTACTAGGGTCTGGAGGTACGGTAGTCAGGTTACCATCTTCATCAACATAAGCCAGCATATCTTCAAGTTTGTGGCCTTTGTTTGAATTTGCTTTACGTTCTTCTCTTTTCTCTTCCTTTTCTTTCTTCTTTTGCTGCTTTTTCTTTTCTACTTCTTTTTTGTTAAATGTTTCTTGAGATTTACCCATAATTTATTTTAGAATTGTTGATGTTGGCATTTGGTTTTTCTTATCTGAATAAATCCGGTTCGAAATAGGACTGGAAAAATAAGCCTTTTTTAAAGAAGATCGTTCAGAAACAACCATAAATTAACATGATTTTTTATGGTTAATATAAATTTAACTAATTTTTCTGCCTTTTACAAAAAGGCTTTTAGTAAAAGATATTTTAGCCCTGAATGTTTTAAAATTTGGCAATTCTCTTATCGCCTGATTCATCAAAAGCAAAAGCCTTCTGTTTTCCGGCGGATAGTAATAGAACCGGGCATTTTGAAGTACCTGGTACGGATCCTGTCTTAACAATTTTGACAGTGCGTCGTACACCGATGGGAGTTGCCGTTTTAGTTCTTCGGGTTTTTCAAAGAAATATTCCACGCATACAGCGAAGAACTCGTCTTCATTATTTAATGCATAAGGCCTGAAAAACCAGGTTTTATCGGTTTTTATTTTTTTTAATTCCCGTCGGCTGATTTTCCCCCATTCTTTTAAACTTTCATGATCAAGGATCTCCTGTTCATGGTGGCGCATGGCATCTTCTATTTTAAGGGCATGGGCCATTTCGTGTAATCCAAGATTAAATCCGTCTTCTGATCGTTTATAGCCATTAATGAAATCCTCCCATGAAAAAGCAATAAATCCGTTTAAACTGACTTCTCCTTTGTGCTTTTTACCATTGGACAGAAAGTGAGACGGGTAAATCAGAATCCTGGGAAAACATGCAAATCGTACCGGAGCAAATCCAAAGGTTAACTGAACAGCACAGGCTGCAATAAGAAGCCTCATTTCTTCTGTAACTTCAGGAATTCCTTTAGGAACAAATTCCTTATGGAGCAGGAAATATCGGATACGTTTTTCGAAATCTACTTTCTGGCTTTTTGTCAAATCTCTGTAATACTTAAAATTCCTGAGCAGAAAATCTCTTTGTTTCCTCGAGAATCTTTTGTTAATACTAACGGTTTCCAAAAACGGACTAATTATAAGTGCATATAAGCCGAGGCTGAACGTACCAAATAAAAATACTGCAATGCCCAGTATATAGAAAGTCACAGTGATATATGTTTCCAAGTCTTTAACCTTTAGATAATAAGACCTGCTGGTGTAAGTTTTTGTTTAAAAGCCTTGCAGTCTCCCATGCATGGCGGCTTAAAATAATTTTTAATGCCCATGTAATGACAGGACAGGTTTTAAAATCATAATGTGGCCTAAAAATTCTATTTCTGTTGCGAGACTTTAGACGAACAAAAGACCTGGATGGTCTAGGATATAATGAGGTTAGCTGGTTGGGGCATGTTGAGGTTTTCTGGTGATATGTTTATAATCGTAGACGCCATGCATGGTGTCTCTACGGGGACATGGCAATACGATGATATAATTTGGAATTTCTCAATAAAAAAAGGGAGGTCATTAACAACCTCCCTTTTTTTAAAAACTTAAAACTTATTACTTACAACTTTTTTAAGTCAGTTGTTCCAGGATTCTTTTGAAGGAAGTAGCTTTTCTGATTTTTTGTCTCAGTTCACTGATAGGTACTCTTTCCTGTTCCATTGTATCGCGGTGACGGATGGTTACAGCGTTATCGTTCAGTGTATCGTAGTCTACTACGATACAGAATGGCGTACCGATCAAATCCTGACGGGTATAACGTTTTCCGATGGCATCGCGTTCTTCGTAGATGACATTCATATCCATTCTAAGCTCCTTGTAGATTTCCTGAGCTTTCTCAGGCAATCCGTCCTTTTTAACAAGGGGGAATATGGCAGCTTTAACAGGAGCCAGGGCAGGGTGAAGTTTCAGATATACTCTTTCTTTTTTATCAGCACCTTCTCCTACGGTTTCTTCAGTGTAAGCATTGCAAAGCACTGCGAGAAATGCTCTGTCTGCACCTACGGAAGTTTCCACTACATACGGAACGTAGTTTTTGTTAATTTCATTATCGAAGTATTGAAGCTTCTTTTTAGAGTATTTTTCGTGGTTGCCAAGGTCGAAATCGGTTCTGGAATGGATACCTTCAATCTCCTTGAATCCGAATGGGAACTCGTATTCAATGTCCACAGCCGCATTAGCATAGTGTGCAAGTTTCTCATGGTTGTGGAATTTTAACTTGTCAGCAGGTAATCCGATTGCTTTGTGCCATTTTAAGCGTACTTGTTTCCACTCTTCATACCATTTCATTTCTTCGCCCGGACGAACGAAAAACTGCATTTCCATTTGCTCAAACTCCCTCATACGGAAGGTAAACTGACGGGCAACGATTTCATTTCTGAACGCTTTACCGATCTGAGCAATCCCAAAAGGAATTTTCATTCTTCCTGTTTTTTGTACGTTCAGGAAGTTTACAAATATACCCTGAGCAGTTTCCGGTCTCAGGTAAATGGTGCTGGAGTCGTCCGCAACGGCACCTACCTGGGTGGAAAACATCAGGTTAAATTGTCTTACTTCGGTCCAGTTGGATGTTCCGGAAACCGGACATTTGATTTTCTCAGCGATGATAAGTTCCTGAACACCTTTTAGATCATTGGCTTCAAGAAGTCGGGCTAAAGATTTTACCAACGCATCCGCCTTATCTTTTTCTCCGTTTTTTTCATATTCCGAAGCTTTCTCTTCAATAAGAACGTCAGCTCTGTATCTTTTTTTGGAATCCTTGTTGTCGATCATAGGATCGCTGAAGCCGTCTACGTGACCAGAGGCTTTCCATGTGGTAGGATGCATGAAAATAGCAGCATCGATACCCACCACATTTTCATTTAACTGTACCATGGCTTTCCACCATGCCGTTTTAATATTGTTTTTTAACTCAACTCCATTTTGTCCATAGTCATAAACAGCCTGAAGTCCATCATAGATTTCACTTGAAGGAAATACAAATCCGTATTCCTTAGCGTGTGAAATGATATTTTTAAAGGTGTTTTCTACCGTCGCACTTACTTTTTCCATAGCTGCAAAGATATGTAAATGATTTGGATTATAAGAAATTCAATTTTATAGTTTTTTATAAGAAAGGTGGAACCTTTTTTGAATTATTCCTGGATGGAGGTTCTTTGCAAAAAACGTCTAAAAAAAATCCATTTATCGGTAATCATTTCCTTTTAAAGCTTGGTATAGACACAGGGATTTAGCTATGAATGAGATGGGGAATTTCAGCCCCTGAGGAATAAAATCCTTCGAAATTCCCTGCTTTTAGTATTTTTGCCGCATGAATAAAGTAAAGAAAACGGCGGTTTTCCTCATTAACCTGGGAACACCTGATAGTCCGTCTGTTCCGGATGTCAGAAAATATTTAAGGGAATTTTTGATGGATAGAAGAGTTATTGATATCCCCTTTCTTAACCGCTGGTTCCTCGTGAATTTGATCATTGCCCCGTTCCGGGCACCGAAATCTGCCAAAGTGTATAGGGAGGTGTGGACAGATAAGGGATCTCCGTTGCTGGTTTATGGCCTTGAAGCTCAAAAATTATTACAGGAAAGGCTGGATGATAATTTTCAGGTCTTTTTCGGAATGAGGTATCAGAATCCTTCCATAGAAAAAGCGGTGAAAGAAATGGAAGGGAAAGGCTTTGAAAGAATTGTGATTTTACCTCTTTTCCCTCAGTACGCCAGTGCTACCACAGGATCCGCTGTGGAAAAAGCAATGGAGTACATCAACAAATGGGAGGTAATTCCTGAAATCAGAATAGTGGCTAATTTTCCTAACAACCCTTTATTTATTAAGGCTTTTGCGGAGCTCGGCAAAAAGTACATTCAACAGGAACAATACGACCATTTTGTATTTACTTATCATGGTATCCCTGAACGACAGATTAAAAAAGCAGCAGTTCAAAACTATTGTCAGTTGAATGATAAATGTTGTTCGAAATATCATAACAAAAACTACTACTGCTACCGGGCACAGTGTTATGAAACTACCCGACATTTGGTCAAAGAACTGGGACTTGCAGAGGGGACATATTCTGTAGCGTTTCAGTCACGGCTTGGAAAAACTCCCTGGATAAGACCTTACACCGACGATCTGATCAGAGAGCTGGCGGAAAAAGGTGTGAAAAGGATACTGGCATTTTCACCTTCCTTTGTGGCCGATTGTCTTGAGACTACCATAGAAGTCGGGGAGGAATACAAAGAGCTGTTTATAGAGCACGGGGGCGAACACCTACAGCTGGTTGAGAGCCTTAACAATCATCCGATGTGGATTGAATGTATGGAACATCTTATCCTTAATTCTTAAGTAGTTTAAAGTTGTTTTTACCGGTAAAGATTATTGGTTATTATTCGTAATCTTTACCTGCAACGATCATTACAATTTCCCCTTTTACGGTCTTTTGAGCAAAATGCTCCCGAATTTCCTTTAATGTTCCATTAACAGTTTCCTCATAGAGCTTGGTCAGTTCTCTGGATACGGAAGCTTTCCTTTCTGGTCCAAACAGTTCTTCCAACTGTTCGAGTGTCTTCAGTAACCGGTGAGGAGATTCATAAAAAATCATGGTGCGCTCCTCAGAAAGAAGACTTTGGAGGCGTGTTTGTCTCCCTTTTTTATGGGGAAGAAACCCTTCAAAAGTAAACCGATCCGATGGAAGACCGGATTTTACCAAAGCTGGGACAAAGGCTGTGGGGCCTGGAAGACATTCTACCTCAATACCATGTCTCAGTGATTCTCTTACAAGCAAAAAACCAGGATCTGAGATAGAGGGGGTGCCTGCATCGGAGATCAGAGCGACGACCTGCCCTTCTTTGATTTTATGGACAATTCCTTCAACCGCTTTGTGCTCATTAAAAATATGATAACTCTGCAGGCGGTTGGTGATTTCATAATGTTTTAATAAATGCCCACTTGTTCTGGTGTCTTCTGCAAGGATAATATCCGCTTCTTTAAGAATTCGCAGAGCCCTCAGGGTGATGTCCTCAAGATTGCCAATGGGAGTGGGTACCAAAATTAATTTTCCCTCTTTATTTTCCATCTATCGAATGATCCGATCTATTTCTTCAGCAAGTTTTCTGTCCTTTTCGGTTATTTTGTTTCCTGCGCTGTGAGTGGTCAGCTGAATATGAACTTTATTCCAGGAATTGGACCAGTCCGGGTGGTGATCCATTTTCTCTGCCAGAAACGCTACCTGCGTCATAAAGGCAAAAGCTTCCGAGAAGTTTTTAAATGTAAAGGTTCGTTCCAGTTTGTTGTCATTTTCCTGCCACATACAATTTTTTGCGTAAAACGTTAATTGGGGATCAAACCAATTTACAGCTGTGAAGTTAGAAATATTGATTTGAAATACAGAAGGGGTGATTAAATTTAAATGCTTTTTTCGGATGACAAGAGATAAAAAGAAGTGAAATGTCTGAGAAAAAGTAAAAAAATGTAGTGCGGAGGAAATGATTTTAAGAAGATTACCGTTTAGTATTCTACAAAAATAAAAGAAGTGTAAGTGCCAAACGTTCATGAAATACTTTCGGATGGGGGTCCGGTATATGCGGAAACCAATCTTAGCAATATTATAGCTGAGCCCTGGAATGCTTTGTCTTCACTGGCGTTTCTGATACCTGTTGTAATCTGGCTGATAAGAATTCAGGGCAATTACAGAAAACATGCGTTTCTTACATTTTGCCTGCCGTTGTTGTTTCTGGGAGGGCTGGGCAGTACGCTGTTTCATGCGTTCCGGTCGTCTTCGCTTTTACTTCAGCTGGACGTGCTTCCAATAGTGATTTTGACATTTTCTGTCAGCATCTATTTCTGGTACAGAATTTTAAAAAACTGGTGGAAGATTACGCTGGTTATGGCTCCTTTTATCCTGATTCGGTTGTTTATGTACAAGTTTGTACAGCTCTCCGGTCATGATTTGATCAACCTTAATTATTTTGTGACAGGAGTGATGATTTTTTTACCCTGTCTGATACTGCTGATCAAAACGAAGTTTGTGGGTGTCACGGATTTAATTGCCTCCTGTTTGCTGATGATTCTGGCACTTTATTTCAGAGGCGTTGACTCCGGCGATTTTACTTTTTTACCAATGGGCACACACTGGCTTTGGCACGTGGCTTCTGCTGCCGGAAGTGGGTTTTTGGGAAAATATCTTTTTGATCTGAATTCGAAATATCATCAGTTATTAGATAATTAGAAACAGTCGATAATGGGGATGCGCTGGTTCACAAGTAGTTTGTGAAGCAAAATGTCTTTTTTTTATTAATATTTTTTTGTGATTCTTTTAACTTTACGGACTCTGATTTTCGTACACCATTTTTACCTAAAACATATCATTATGAGAAAAATTTACATTACTTTTTTAATCTGTCTTCTGTTTCCATTTTTTACCTTCTCGAACACTCCTGAAGAATACGATGAAAATGAAGACACGCTTTCGGGCATGCTGTTTATGGATAGTATTGCAAACAGTTTTAAATACCAGAGAGGTCTGGTGAAAATTAAAGATTTCGCAACGATAAAAGTGCCCGAGGGATTTAAATTTTTAGATTCCGAACAAAGTATTTTTGTCATTCACTCTTTGTGGAATAATCCGGAAGATACAACCATTCTGGGATTATTGTTCCCGGAAACTTCAGGCCCTTTAGATCCCGACAGCTGGGCAATTTCGTTAAGGTATGCGGAAGAGGGTTACATAGACGATGATGATGCCGAATCAATCGATTACGATGAATTGCTGGAAGGAATGAAAAAAGATGCAGAAGCTGTGAATCCTGCCCGCATTGAAAACAATTACCCTCCCATATACCTTATCGGATGGGCTGCAAAGCCCTACTATGATGCTGCCAATAAAAAACTTCACTGGGCAAAAGAAATTCAGTTTGGTGACGGCCCTTCTGAGGTGAATACGTTGAACTATAACATAAGAATCTTAGGGCGAAAAGGATATCTGGTTTTAAATGCCATTGGAGGTATGGATCAGTTTGATGCGATCAATAAAGAAATAGATAAAGTGCTTGCAAGTGTTGAGTTTGTTGATGGGTATAAATATTCCGATTTTAATCCAAAGCTTGATAAGGTTGCTGCTTATGGAATCGGCGGACTTATCGCAGGCAAAGTGCTTGCAAAAGCTGGTATTCTGGGGATACTGGCAAAATTCGGAAAGCTTATTATTTTAGGTATTGGAGCAGCTTTGGGAGCTATATGGAAACTTTTTACAGGAAGAAAAAAAACAACCGAAACAGCGCAACCTGAGAACAAAGAACAACCGGATGTATCATAGAGATAACTTAAAATAAACATCTGCTATTTCAAACAATTAAGAGGGCGACCATAATTCAATGGTTGCCCTTTATTTGTTTAATATGCAATGTATGGCATATGGTATGTTGGTAAAAGATTATTATGTACATTCACGATGCTTTATTTTTTGAAACGTTAGAAGTATTGAAAGCGAAGAGGTTGTTGGTTTAAACGCAGTTGTTAATTACATCCCTTATGATGCTGTCTTTAGTAACAAAGGCAATATAGTCCGGTTCCTGTCGTAACTTATAAGAAGTTATGGAAAGCTTCGGTTTACCGGCATTGGATGATTGTTGCTTAAGCCTTTCTGAATTGAATAATTTTGCTTAAATTTAAAGATCATTAACTACAAATTATTGGTTTGAAACACATACTGGTTATAGACGACGATCCTGTGTTCCGCTTGATGCTGGAAACATTTCTTACCAAGAACAATTTCTTAGTGACGTCAGTGGGTACATCTGCAGAGGCACTGAGAACATTAAAAAAAGCGCTGTTTTCTCTATGTCTGGTAGATCTCAGATTACCAGATAGTAATGGCCTTGATCTGCTAAAAGAGATTAAAAAAATTAGTCCTGGTCTGCCTTTAATTTTAATGACAAGCTTTGTGGATGTCAGAACCGCAGTAAAGGCAATCAAGTCAGGTGCATATGAATATATTACAAAACCGGTAAACACCGACGAATTAATCCTCGCTATTCAATCCGCCTTAAAGACAGAGGAGAAAGGTGTCAAAGAAGCACCGACGATTGAAGATACCTCTTTTTATCATTACGGAAAAAGTAAGGCATCTCTTGAAACATTAAAGGCTATTGAATTGGTGGCCCCTACCAATATGTCCGTACTGATTAACGGTGAAAGCGGAACGGGAAAGGAGTTTGCTGCCAGACTTATTCATGTAAGGAGTAAGAGGAGTAAAAGGCCATTTATCGCAATTGATTGTGGTGTGTTATCAGCTGAGCTTGGTGCCAGTGAGTTGTTTGGGCATGTTAAAGGAGCCTTTACCGGAGCGGGTTTCGATAAAGCTGGTCACTTTGAACTTGCAGACGGAGGTACTATTTTCCTGGATGAAATTGGTAATTTGTCCATGGAGGTACAGGTGATGTTGTTACGTGTGATCCAGGAAAGACAAATCAGAAGAGTAGGATCCGGAAAGAGCCAGGATATTGATGTGCGGATCATCGCCGCAACCAATGATAACCTAAAAGATTCAGTAGCCAAGGGCCTGTTCAGAGAAGACTTGTACCATCGTTTGAATGAATTCTCTATTTCAATACCTGCTCTGAGAGAACGCAAAGAAGATATTGAAGGGTTTATTCTGAAGTTTGTAAAGGATGCGAATCAGGAATTAGGAAAAGCTGTACAGGGTTTTTCAAAAGAGGCCATGGATATAATGGTGAAATATTCCTGGCCCGGTAATTTAAGAGAATTGAAGAATGTAGTTAAGAAAACGATCTTAATGACAGACTCTGCCGGGCAGTCACTTGTAACTCCTGAAATTATTCCTTATGAATTAAGAATAGCACCTTCTGGTGATGTGGATACTTCTATTGGCGGATACGATTTGAAGGCTGCAAGTCTCAAACAGGAAAAGGAATACATCCTCAGTGTTCTTGAAAAAGTGAAGTACAATAAGTCCAGTGCTGCAAGAATTTTAAACATCGACCGCAAGACACTTTATAATAAATTAAAGTTGTTTAACATCGATATTTAAGACTGGTTTAACTTTTCTTTTTCTTTAAGCAGCTTATCAATCTGTTTTTTCCCTTTATGATTGATCTGATGTACCATTTCTGCTACAACTCCCTCATCTGGTCTTTCCTTTAAATCAAGGTAGTTTTCCAGAGCTTTTAATAAATCTGTAAGTTCCTGGTTTTTGAGATGACCAAAGCCGGGAATCATTTTATGTGCAGCGAATTTGATTTTACCCCAGTCCTTGTCTTTTGAATATCCCTGAAGGTTTTCAATTTGAGATGACGCAGATTGTATGAACGTGTCGATCATGGCTGACAAGGCCTTTACATCTCCATCAGAAAACTTGATAAAATCCTCAAGGATGTTGGGGGCCTTTTGTGGGGATGCGGTTTCTTCCCCTTTACTGGTCCTATTACTAGAATTGTTACTATTAGTGTTATGCTTATTTTTCCCTGAAGGGGTAACGAACTGATAAATGGCTTCTGCCAGTTCATCTTCTTTAAAAGGCTTGAGCACCACTGCATCAAAACTGGTTTGAGCTTTTTGAAGTGCATCCCTGACAACATTTGCGGTGGTTGCTATAACAGGAATGGTTTTAAGATCTTTGTGGTTTTTAAGTTTGTGCACAAGATCGAAGCCACTCATTCCAGGCATATGAACATCTGTAATGATAAGGTCAAAAGGCTCTTTTAGTGCAAGTGCAAAAGCTTCTTCACCATTCGCAACAAGCCGTGCTTTCATGTTCCATTTAGAGATAATGGTATGAAAGAGCAACAGGTTGAATTCATCATCTTCTGCAATCAATACCTTAAGATCTTTAAAGCTGCTAAAGTCCGTAAATTTCGGTTTAGGTGCAGGGATGTATTCTTCGGCTGAAATTTCGTAATCAACATAAAAATAAAACTCGGAACCGACCCCCAGTGCACTTGTTACCGCTATTTGTCCTCCCTGCATTTCCACTAACTTTTTGCAAATCGCGAGTCCTAAGCCTGATCCACCAAATTTACGGGTGATACTGGAGTCGGCCTGATTAAACGATTCAAAGATGGAGTGGATCTTATCTGAAGAAATGCCGATACCGGTATCCGTTACCTTTATGGTCACCCTGCATTTGTTTTCTCCCGTACCTTTGCTGGAGCAGTGCAACTGTACCTTACCTTCCTCTGTAAACTTAAGGGCATTACTTACCAGATTGTAGATAATCTGTTTCAGTCTTAAAGGATCTCCTTTAATAAAGGGATAATCGATGTCATCCATATTAAAGGAAAATAAAAGTTCTTTTTCAGCTGCTTTTAAGAAGAAAGAGTCATAAACATCTTCTAAAAGTTCTTTAAGGTTGAATATAGTTTTTTCAAACTCAATTTTTCCCGATTCTATTCTGGAAATGTCCAGTATGTCGTTTACAAGTAGCAGCAGGTGAGACGTAGAATTGTTAATTGCCTGGAGGAAATACTTCTGCCTGTTGAGAAGGTTGGTTTGTGCAAGCTGTTCTGTAAATCCCAGGATAGAGTTTAAAGGTGTCCTGATTTCATGACTCATGGTGGCAAGGAACAGCTCTTTGGTTCGGGCAAGGTCTTCGGCCTGAGCTTTGGCATCAATGAGCTGACTTTTGTGGTAATTGCTCTCTTTAACATCTCCCATTATCATAAAACCGAAGAGAATAATCGAGGCAATTCCGATAATGCCCAGCGAAAACATCTTTATCAGCGATTCCTTTACAACATCTTTGGCCTTGGCAATATTGGCTTCGGTTTTTTTCTGCTCTTTATTTTTAAGGTTGATAATGGTTTCCCTTATTTTCTCAACCAGCAGATTATCGTTTTCAATAATCTCAGATTCGTTTTGTGCCAGTAGTTGCTGGGATTTTAAATCTTCGTTTTTTAAATGCGATATAATCTGAACGACCGTTTCCTGTTTTTTAAGTTCCTGCTTTTCTTTTTTTATCGTATCAATGATCGTATTGGTTTCTCTGAATACTGTTGGAGCAGGTTCTATTACCGGAAGCGTGTCTTCTTTTACCTTTTTTCGAAAGATCTTTTTTACAGAGCTTAATAAAGACTTTTTGCCCGCTTCATTTTCTTTTTGATCAGAATCTTTTTCAGAATCGATTTTATACGATGGCTGCTGGATGATTTTAGTGGTAACTATTTTCTTGGTTACAATATATTGAGGACTGTCAGGATTGGCATACAGCTTCTGCAGGAGACTTGCCGGGATACTGGTTTCGTTTTTTTTCTCAAACAGTTTTATTAGTTTCTGATGGTGTTTTTTTTTCTCTTCCCAAAGAAACGCAATGTTGTTGAGATCTTCCTCTTCCACACTATAATCCTGCCCCAGGTTTCTGAGGCTGTCCAGTCCACTTTCCACCTCCCTGCACGAGAGATCATAGTGCTTCAGGTAAGTACTGTCTTTGGTTACAGAATAAGCCCTGATGTTATTCTCAATGCCTGATATTCCTGCAAGAATATCATTGAACATGATTAGCTTGGTGTCAGGCTTTGATAGAAAATTAAGGGAGTAAGTAAGATCCTTAAAAGACCGAATGACAACGATCCCGGCAATTAAGGCAACGATAACTGCAGAGCCAAAGCCTAATATAATTTTGGTACGTATGGATGATTTGAATTTTTTGGCATCCATTGATAAGGAGGTTGGTGTATAGTTAAAGTTACTTAATTTTTCCCTGTTAAAAAATAAAGCCATCGAAGTGATGGCCTTATTCAATCATAATTAAAGGGGACTAAAAAAATTATCTTTGAAACCTTCCCATTTCTGGTCAGGAGAAATTCTTCCATTTTAAAGTTATCAGGAGTGTACCTTCTAACGTACACAATGTACTATAGAAAAAGTGTGCCATTTTTTTAATTTGTTGTTTATTAAAGTGTTAGTATTTTGTTGTTGTTTTTGTTTGTGGAAAAATTCTACAGTTTGTGGAGTTTTGATGCAAATTTGGGTTTTAAGGTGATACTTTGAAATTTATTACACTGGTAAAAAGAATAAAGCCATCGGGGGAGATGGCTTTATTGGTCATCATAACAGGGGGGATGGACTTAAGGGGGCTTATTTTTCAGATTTGGTAGTATCGCTTTCTGCAGGAGCACTGGCTACTGGCTTAGCGTTTTGTTCTTTTTTAGTAGTATCGGTCAGGATACCATTTTGGCCTTTAAGGCTTTTGTTATTTTGAGCCTGGCTTAGGAATACAACACCAGAGAACGCGGCAACGAATACTAGAGCAGATAACTTTTTCATATGTATAGAAGGTTTTAAGATGATAAATACTTTTACTTACATATACCTACAATAGAAAAACGATGCCACAAATATAAATAACTGGTATTCAATGTGTTTTAGCTGAAGTTAGACTGGAGAATCGTTGAAAAATGCCACAGTTTGGGGATTCTGGAAACGACGAACTATCAGATTGTGATTGATGTTCTGCTTTCAATAAAGCACACTTTGCTTATAACTTACATTGCGGAACTATAAATCGGGCTTCTATGGAATTATTTCACGACGTTATCCAGCATAAATTTATTCTGACGGAGGATGGAAAAGAGTTTTCAACCTGTTACAGAATGCTTGGAAATAAATTCTGGGATTTTTATAACACTTCTGTCCCACATGGTAGTGTCAATAATCATGATGATTCAGGGAAAGAAATCTTACTGAATTATGTACTGGATTTTGTAAAAGCCAATCACATAAAGATAAGAGCCACTTGTCCTGCTGTACAGGAGTTCCTGATAAAGCACAAAGATCTTAAAGAGGTATTGTACCATCCCTATGCTGTATGACACTTCTGTAGTGGGTAGTAGAATAATAGAAAGAATCCGTAAAAAAAGAGGCTGCCGTAATTTGCGGCAGCCTCTTAATAGGTTAAGCTTTTAAACTTTCTTCTCTCAGGATAATATCCTGTAAAGTACTTTCTTTTAAAATTTTTAAGGTATTGTCTCTTACCTCTCTTATAATGTCTCTAAAGCCACAGACCGTTTCATCTTCGCATTCGTCGCACTGTTCATAGTATTTAATGCTGACACATGGAAGCAGTGCAATAGCACCGTCAAACAAACGGATAATGTTGGCAAGATCTACTTCTTCAGGCTTTTTGATCAGATAATACCCACCACCTTTTCCTTTTTTACTGTTTAAAATACCTGCGTTTTTGAGCTCCAGTAGTATAGCCTCCAGAAACTTCTGAGGGATATGCTCAGTTTTAGATATATCACTAATAAGAATGGGGCCTTTCTGGTATTCTTTTGCAAGTTTTGTCAGGGCCTTTATAGCGTATCTTGTCTTTTTGGATAGCATTATCTATAAACTCTATATGCTTTAATATAATTCAAAAATGCAAAAAAAACTTATTATTGTTCTGGTCAACTATCGATTTTTTTAGCATATATATCTATTAAAAACGGAAAATAAAGGAACTATTCTGAATTTCTTAATATTTATTATTTAATTTGATTAATGAATCTTGCCATTTTCTTAACAAAATGTGGAGATTCGGGTTAACTTAAATCGCACGGTCCCCAGGTAAAAGCAACTAAAGCAGGCAGTCTTCTCCCGACTACCTGCTTTAAAAAATTGTAAATAATACCAATACAGATCATTCCTGAGAATTTTTAAATTTATAAATTGTTGTATCCTTAACAGGATTTCGAGGGAATTCTACAATGTATTTTGGTTATATTTGTTTTTGCATTAAATAATTTATGATATATCCTATAGTAGCTTACGGTGACCCGGTATTAAAAAAACGGGCTGTTGATTTTGAAAAAGGAACAGATTTGAAGCAATTGGTTGCTGATATGTTTGAGACCATGTACAATGCCAATGGGGTTGGCCTGGCAGGTCCTCAGATCGGTTTGAATCAACGAATTTTTGTAGTGGATGGAAGTCCGATGGAAGAGGGGCTGGACGATTTCAAAAAAGCGTTTATCAATCCTGAAATACTGGAAGAAACAGGTGAAGACTGGCCCTTTGATGAGGGGTGCCTAAGTATTCCCGGAGTACGGTCAGAAGTTTTTCGCCCGTACCAGCTTACCATTCGCTATTTTGATGAAAACTGGGTACAGCACGAGGAAACCTATGACGGAATACGTGCCAGAATAATTCAGCACGAATACGACCATATTGAAGGTATTCTGTTTGTGGACCATCTTTCTTCCATTAAAAAAAGATTGCTGAAAAATAAACTTACCAATATCAGTAAAGGTATTGTGGATGTTTCTTATAAAATGAAATTTCCAGTAAAAAAATAATATGATCACAAAAAGTCCGGAATCTAAATTACCCGACATCGGTACCACTATTTTTACCATTATGTCTCAGATGTCCAGAGATTATAATGCTATCAATCTTGCCCAGGGGTTTCCGGATTTTAAGTGTTCTGACGAACTGGTAGACCTGGTTAGCTTTTACATGAAAAAAGGCTTTAACCAGTACGCTCCTATGACTGGTATTCAACCTTTAAGGGAAAAAATAGCAGCGAAGTCCAAAGAATTGTATGGAACCTCTGTAGATCCGGATAAAGAAATCACACTGACCTGCGGGGCTACAGAGGCCTGTTATACTGCCATCACCTCTGTGGTAAAGCCAGGGGACGAGGTCATCATTTTTGAACCTGCATTCGATTGCTATATTCCTGCCATTCAGCTTTCAGGCGGTAAACCGGTGTTTGTGGAAATGCACTATCCCGACTACAAAATAGACTGGAACCAGGTACGGGAAAAGATTACCGATAAAACATCGCTGATTATTATTAACTCCCCACACAATCCTACTGGGGCGATATTAACCCAACAGGATATTGAGGCACTGCAGGATATTGTGAGAGAAATGGATATCACGCTCTTAAGCGATGAAGTTTATGAGCATATTGTTTTCGACAAAGCAGAACATCATAGTTTCCTCAAATACCCGGACTTAAAAGAGAAAAGTTTTGTAATCAGTTCTTTTGGTAAAACCTACCACACCACTGGCTGGAGAATGGGGTACTGTATAGCACCCGAGCACCTTTCAACGGAGTTTAGAAAAGTACATCAGTACAATACCTTCAGCGTTCCTACGCCCATGCAATACGCCATTGCTGATTTTCTCGACAAAAAAGAAGAATACCTCCAGCTATCTGATTTTTATCAGAGGAAAAGAGATTTGTTTATGGAGCTGATGAAGGAGTCCAGATTCAACGGCATACCATCTTCCGGAACCTATTTTCAGCTGATGAATTTTAGTGCCATATCCAACGAATCGGATGTGGATTTTGCCGCAAGGCTTACCAGGGAAGTTGGTGTTGCCTGCATACCCGTTTCAGTTTTTTATCACACCAAAAAAGACGACAGCATTGTGCGGTTTTGCTTTGCCAAAGAGAACAAAACCCTGGAAAATGCAGCTAGAAATTTATGCAGGATCTGAAGATAACGCTGGTGCAAACACCTCTGTTCTGGAAAAACTCCGGAGCGAATCTGGCCATGCTTGAGGAAAAACTGTGGCAAATGCAAGAACCCTCTGACCTGATTATACTTCCGGAAATGTTCACAACAGGCTTTTCAATGGATGCCTCAGAACTTGCGGAGCCTATGAATCTCACCGCTTTTAAATGGCTCAGGCAAATGGCGGCTCAGAAAAAAGCGGTCATTACAGGAAGCGTGATCATAAGGGAAGGAGACCACTATTACAATCGTCTTATCTGGATGGAACCTACCGGAAATTACGATGTCTACGATAAAAGACACCTGTTCCGGATGGCCGGAGAGGAAAAGGTTTATACGGCAGGTTCCGGAAAAATCGTAAAAGAGCTTAAAGGCTGGAAAATATGCCCGCTTATTTGCTATGACCTCAGGTTTCCTGTATTCAGCAGGAACAGGGAAAATGAATACGATCTGTTAATTTATGTGGCCAACTGGCCTGCTGCCAGAAGCATAGCCTGGAAAACGCTTTTGAGGGCACGAGCCATTGAAAATATCGCGTATGTGGCCGGGGTTAACAGAATCGGAACGGATGGAAATAACCTCCCGTACTCAGGCGACAGCGCTGTAATAGGACCGGTGGGAGAATATATCGAAGAACTTCATGACCGTGAAGAAGTGAAGATTGTAACCTTGAGTGCTGCGCATATTCAGGAGTTCAGACAAAGATTCCCGGCTCATCTTGATGCCGATTCATTTGAGCTGGAGCTGTGAAGAAGGGCCAGCAACTCCTGATCGTCAGGATTTTTTAATCTGGTAAATCCTTTTACTGAAGAAAGCATTTTCTCAACAATCGTATGTTCTCCGATTAAAATAGGTTTAACCTTGTCTTTTGACCTTAATAGTGTTTCGCAAAACGGTATAACTCCTTTGGTCGAGCTGTCTTTGGATTCTATGATTAAGACGGTAGAGCTGTTTTCTTTTTTATTTTCTTCAAGTATTCTGGTGTAATAACCAAAAAGAATTGCGTCACTGTGATTGTCAAAATCAAAAAAAGTTGCGGTGGGATAATGTTCTTTTAGGCGGGACAGTAATGCATTCCCGTAGTTAAAATCCTGGCCGGAAGTAATAGAGAAGAAAATAAGGGTATTCATGAGCTGCCTGACTGAATTTGTCACAATTGAAGGTCCTGGTCCCGGATTGTTTTTTTGAAGCCAATCTCCTGTCAATTTGAAAACAAAGTAATTTTAAATTCCGTTTTTGCCTAACTTGCCTTTTTAGTTTTAGAACATGGAAATAAATCAAATTTATCAGAAATATAAAGAAACCTCTTCTGTTTCTACAGATACCAGAAAGATAGAGCAGGGTTGTATGTTTTTTGCTCTCAAAGGTCCCAATTTTAACGGTAATGCGTTTGCAGAAGAAGCATTAAACAGTGGAGCTAAATATGCGGTAATAGATGAGGCTGAGTACAAGAAGGACGACCGGTACATACTGGTTGGGGATGTACTGACTTCCCTGCAACAGCTTGCAAACTTTCACAGAAAGCAATTGGGAATACCAGTTATTGCCATAACCGGGTCAAATGGCAAAACAACGACCAAAGAACTGGTCAATGCGGTTCTTTCTAAAAAGTATAAAACGTATGCTACCCGCGGCAATTTGAATAATCATATCGGGATACCATTGACTTTACTTGCGATGGATGAAACCATTGAGCTGGGCATTGTGGAAATGGGCGCCAATCACCAGAAAGAAATAGAGGGATATTGCAACATTGCAGAGCCAGACTTTGGACTGATCACCAATATCGGGAAAGCGCATCTGGAAGGTTTTGGGGGAGAAGAAGGGGTAAAAAAAGGTAAAGGCGAGTTGTATGAATACCTTCTTAAATCTGGAAAGAATATCTTTCTAAACACAAACGATGAGGTTCTGAAAAGCATTTCTAGATTCCCGGATCCTGTTACGTATCCTAACAAAGGGGATTTTTATGAATGTTCTTTTATAGATGCTTCGCCTTATATACGCTTTAAAACGGAAGACGGCACGGTTGTCACGACACAGTTATTAGGAGCATACAATTTCGCCAACATAGCGGGGGCGCTTTGCATAGGTAAATATTTTAACGTACCTGCTGAAGCTGCCAATGAAGCTATTGCTTCTTACAATCCGGAAAACAACCGGTCGCAGGTAATCAAAAAGGAAGATCTTACACTGATCCTTGATGCATATAACGCAAACCCTTCCAGTATGAAAGCGGCTATAGAAAACTTTGCGGCGATGTCTACATCCAATAAGAAGGTTATGGTATTGGGAGATATGTTTGAACTGGGCGAACAAAGTGAAGGGGAGCATAGAAACCTTGGCAAGCTTATTGGGTCCCTGAAGTTTGATGCTGTATTACTTTGCGGAAAGATGATGCAATATGCAGCAGAGGAGCTGAAATCAGCGCATTATTTTTCAGAGAAGTCTGAGTTGGAAAAGTTTATAGAAACGAATAAACCCAAAGATTCAACTATACTCATTAAAGGCTCAAGAGGTATGGGGCTTGAGACATTAGTCAGGCTTTTATAAGCCTGACTATTAGGTAAGTTTACAATTTATAGAACAAGCCAAGATTTAGTCCTGCATTGTACAGGTGCCAGTTTACGTTCCCTTCTTTATTGACACGGGTAATGTTTCTTTGGTAGGTAGGTTCCGCATTGAAACATTCTGACTTATCGGATATTCCACAGCAAGCTAAGTCCTGTTGCATGTATCATATTGTTGTGATTACTCAATTCCTTGTATTGATTCTTAAGTTTCATGATCGACTTTGTATTCACTTAAAAGTTACCAGTTACCCCTCCTGAAATATATAATTGAGCATTTTTCTGCAGCAAATAATAGTATTTAATAATGTTGTTGTCAGGAATTATAAGTCAGAGACATTCGTTTTCAGACGTTGTGAAAACTCTCTATTAGAATAGAGCACGCCTGATTCCAGAGTAAGCTATAGTTTATTCCTAAGCCCCCTGTATAACCAGCGTTGGCTTTTTTGGTATCGTTAAATGAATGAATAAATTCTTTGTCCGTACCCCCTAACACTGAGATTGCAATAATCGGGAGAGGCAATTATTCCAATCGAAAGTTTTTTGTATCGCTTTGTATTTTACTAAGAAGGACTGTTAAAAAGTAGTAAAAGTAATAAAAAAGGTATGTTTCGTTTCATAGGATTGAGATTAAAAATTGTTTGATTATCAATATAAATTGGAAGATTTTATTTTACATTGCTAAACTTCTACGGTATACCTCCATTTTTGTCTAAGAACATCAACTAAAAAACTTAGTGCTATAGAATTATTTTTCTTCCATAAAAGGATACTTATAATCCGTTGGAGGATTGTGATTTTCTTTAATAACTCTTGGGGAAACCCATCGCATCAGGTTAAACATGGAGCCGGCCTTGTCATTGGTGCCTGAAGCTCTGGAGCCTCCAAAAGGTTGCTGGTTGACCACGGCACCGGTAGGCTTGTCATTGATATAGAGATTTCCTGCTGCGTTGTAAAGAATTTTTTTTGCGAGTGCAATTGCATCTTTGTCCTGTGCAAATATTGCTCCTGTGAGTGCGTATGGCGATGTGGTATTGGCAGTCTCCAGAATGGCTTCAAATTCTGTTTCTTTGTATAGGTAAATGGTAAGCACTGGACCGAAGATTTCTTCACACATGGTTACATATCCCGGCTTCTTTGCCAAAATTACCGTTGGCTGTATAAAATATCCTTTTGACTTGTCATAGCTTCCTCCAAAGACAATTTCGGCATCAGCACTTTGCTTTGCCTTTGCTATATAGGACGTTATGTTGTCAAAAGCTTTTTCATCAATTACAGCATTGACAAAATTGCTAAAGTCTTCAACAGGACCCGTTTTGATCTCTGCCAGATCTTTTGCCATTAATTCTTTCAGCTCAGGCCAGAGTTCGGCAGGAATATATGCTCTGGATGCTGCTGAACATTTTTGTCCCTGATACTCAAATGCTCCACGGACAAGGGCAGTGGAAAGTGCTTTTACATTGCAGGAAGAATGTGCTATTACAAAATCCTTTCCGCCTGTTTCACCTACAATTTTTGGATAAGATCTGTATTTACCGATATTTTCTCCTATCGTTTTCCAGATTGTCTGAAATACTTTAGTACTTCCAGTGAAATGGATGCCGGTAAAATCAGGGTGAGAGAAAATAACTTCTCCCGCTACCGGACCGTCGACAAAGATCAGATTGATAACCCCATCCGGAAGGCCGGCTTCTCTGAAGATCTCCATGAGAAGGTGGGCAGAGTATATTTGAGTATAAGCGGGTTTCCAGACTACTGTGTTGCCCATCAGAGCGGGGGCCGTTGGCAGATTTCCGGCTATGGCGGTAAAATTGAAAGGCGTAAGGGCAAAAACAAATCCCTCGAGAGGTCTGTATTCCGTATAATTTTTCACTCCTTCCGGAGAAAAAGGCTGAATTTTGTAGATATCCTGCATGAACTTTACATTAAACCTCAAAAAGTCAATCATTTCACAGGCAGAGTCAATCTCGGCCTGGTAGACATTTTTGGATTGTCCAAGCATGGTGGCTGCATTCAGCTTCGCTCTGTACGGACCGGAGATCAGGTCTGCTGCTTTCAGAAATATCTGAGCACGTTCCTCCGGCGACCTCATCGCCCAGCTTTCTTTCGCTGCCAAAGCAGATTTTATAGCCTTAATGACATGATCGCTAGAGCCCTCGTAAAAGTAGGCAAGCAGATGCTGGTGATCATGAGGGGGCGTAATTTTCTTTCTGGTATCCGTTTTAAAAGCTTTACCCCCGATAATCATCGGAATATCCAGTACTTTAGATCTGGCGTCCTTAATTGCTTCTATTAATCGTTCCCTTTCAGGAGAGCCGGGTTCGTAATCAAGCACCGATTCGTTGATCGCAATATAGTTTTCAAGATCAAAAGTTTCCATAGTGTAATGTCTTATAAAACCTTATAAAGTTCGCTCAGGCAGTTAATTTCTTTTTCCGGAACAAACGGGGTATATTTTTTCTTGGGATTAAACCAGATATACGGCATTCCTGCATTAATGGCTCCGGTAACATCGGCATCCCAGTCGTCGCCGATCATTATACTGTTGCAATTGTTGGCATTGGTCACCTTAAACGCATAATCAAAGATTTTTACGTCCGGTTTTTTATATCCGCAAATTTCTGAATTAATGACAATCGGGAAATAGTCGCTTAGTCCTGAAGTTTTTAGCTTGATTTGCTGAGTTTCTTTGAATCCGTTGGTGATGATGTGCAGATGGTACTTATTTTTAAGATACTCAAGTACTTCAATGGCATAAGGAAGGACATTGCCTTTGGCCGGGCATATGGAAAGAAACTGTTCATTGATTTTTTCAGGAACCTCTTTTTCCGATAAGCCTAATTTTTTAAAAGTCAGTATAAATCGTTTGTCCCGGATAATCTCTTTGGTGATGATTCCGGCATTGTAGTCTTTCCAGAGTGCTTCGTTGATCTCTGTATAAGCTTCATAAAAATCAAGACAGGAGAAAGCGTTAAACGCATGCAGCTGATGCAGGTCGTATAACTCTCTCAAGGTTTCAAAACAATTTTTATCAAAATCCCACAGGGTGTGGTCCAGATCAAAAAAAATGTGTTTTAGCTGACTCATAAAGCCACTCAGAAATTTAACTTAAGGCGCTCCACAGGTCTGTTGTTTAGGATATGTTCTTCGAAAATTTCCTTAACATCTTCAGGCTGAACATTTCCATAAAAAACACCTTCAGGATAAACGACTACTGCAGGACCAAAGGCACACACATCAAAACACCCTGCTCTTTGAGCTCTTACTTCGGAAAGAAGCTGATTGTCTTTTACAAGTTTTTTAAATTCCTCAACAAGCTCCATGCCACGTGCTTCTCCGCAACATTTTTTCCCTTCTGCTTTCTGGTTGGTACAAACAAAAATATGTTTTTTATATTTCATCCCGGTTTTATCCTGTTTTAGTGATGTTTTTTAGAAAATTATTTTTTCTTGAATATAATCAATAAAATAAATAAAATTTGCAATCTAAAGTTCGGGAAGGTGATATATTTTTAGCTTGTTGTGTAATTTCCTTACGGCAAGTTCGTTGTTGGAGTAGAGTGTTCTGTATTCTTCCTGATCTTTAAGAAGTAATGGATCTTTTTCAAGGAAGGTAAATAACTGAGCGATTATTTCGTAATAGGTTTCATTAATGAAATAATAGGCCCACTGGTCTACTTTCTTGTATCTCAGTACTCCGGAATTCTTAAGAGTCCCTAATTGACGGCTGGTCTTAGTCTGAGTAAAATCAAGAATGAGTTCCAGATCGGAGATACACATTTCTTTGTTCCTGAATATGAGGTTCATGATCCGGATTCTGGACTCGTCACTGAATGCTTTAAATATTTCAGCGCCGATTTTGAGATCAAATTGCTTTAAACGAATCATAAAGGTTAAAATACAAATATAAGTAATAGAGTACTAACAGAATAGAACGATGATCTTTTCGATTAAATATAAAAAGTTGACTAGCAGAAATTTATTTTTTGATGTATCTAGCAAATAGAAATTACGTAAAGAGGTTAAGAAAGAGAAGAAGACCCCTGAAATTTTAAGATGAGAAAGATTGTTTTGATAGCTTTTCTGATTGCACTGGTAGGCAGTAGTGGCGTTGCCCTGCCCGTGGATTCAGTAAAAGTTGTTGTGATTGATGAGAAGGAAAAGCCTGTTTCTGCTGCTAGAATTTCAATTGAAGGAAGCAGATTTTTTACAACCAATAAATCAGGGATATTCAAGTTCAGGCCATCTAAGGAGCTTGAGATGCCGATTAAAGTTGTTTTGGAAAAAGAAGGCTATGTTATAGATGAATATATTTATTATGAGGAAGATAAGGAAATAGAAGTAAGGCTTAAGAAAAATGAATATTTTCTCAGAGAGCTTGTTATAAAGCTTTTAAATGACTCGGGAGCTGTGATGGTGAACCAGATCCTTGAGTATGCCGGTGAACTGTATCATACCGACAAAAAAGGTATTGTTAGAATCCCTAAGAAAAGATTTGTGCCCGATGATTTTTTGGTAGACGGGTATAATCTGGATAAAATCAACTTTGCAGAAAAGGAGCAAATGTATGTCTTGACTCTTGTGCCGGAAGTTGTGGAAGTGCCTAAGCCGGTTCTTACCGAAAGTCCCAAAGATACTATGACCATGGAAAAAATTCTGACGCTTACTCAGGAGCAGTTGGATTCCATGATATTTAACCAATATAAAGAAGAATTTGAACGTATCTCTGCCGAGATCGTAGAAGAACGTAAGCGCCTGGTAGAAAGCAATTCCAAAATCAGGGATGAGATCGATCATATCACCAATAAGTTGAGATATGAAAAGAATCTTACCGATGAGCAACGACTGGAATTGCAGAAATACGTAGGAAAGCTTGAACGTTCTTTGATTGAAAACTCTCTGGCCTATAATAAGGCAGAAGAAAAGACAATGTCGTTTATAGAACGCCTTAAGTTCATCATCATGCAGAAGGATTCTATAAATTATATTGCTATCAAGAAACTGCAGGCTGCAGAGCGTCAGAGAATACAGGCTGAGAAAAAGGCGAAACGAACAATCATTATATCCAGTATTATAGCTGTAGCGTTACTGTTGCTTGCCGTAGTATTCTACACGATAGCAAGGAAAATGAGAAAGCAGAAACGGCAGCTTGAAATATCCAATGAGGAGCTGGGCAAGATCAAGGATACCTTGTCTGAGAAACTGATTGAAAGTGATAAGCAGAAAGCAATGATAGAGGAGCAGAATCAGCAGCTGGATATGTTTGTGTACAAAGCTTCTCACGATATCAAAGGGCCTTTGAAATCGCTATTGGGGCTTTCCAAGCTTGGGCTATCCAGCGTGAAGGATGAAAATTCTCTGGAATTGTTTACGCATATACATAAAAGCATCACGAAACTGGATAAGCTGGTATCGGATCTGCTGTTCCTTTCAAAAGCCAAGAAAGTTGAAATTAACAACTCGAAAATAAATGTGGCCGGACTGGTGCAGGAAGTGGTAAACAGTTATAAAAATATTGAAGGATATGGAAATGTGAATATTGAAATTGATATTCCGGAATCCATTGACTTTACTTCCGATTATAACTTGTTTTATTCGATTGTTCAGAACTTTGTGGAGAACGCCATTAAATATGCGGATCATAACAAAGAGAATAAATACCTTAAAATAAGTGCCCGTTCGGACGAAGCGAAGACAGAGTTCAGGTTTGAAGACAACGGAATGGGTATTGAGCCGGAACACTTGCCAAGAATATTTGATATGTTCTATAAAATAAGCGAAAACTCCGCAGGTTCGGGACTAGGCTTATATATAGTTAAATACAATGTGGAACGTCTTGGCGGAGTAATAAAAGTAGAAAGCGAACCGAACAAAGGGTCTGTTTTTGTGCTGGAATTCAAAAAAACTGCCGATCTGGTACTCAATTAAATCAGCGATGGAAACGGAAGCCTGGACCCCTTCCGATGTTCTATAAAAACTGAATCAATAAACCTAAAGATCTGTATTGACTAGCTTGGTACAGATCTTCATTGTTTTAAATATTTAATACATTACATTTTAACAGATTGGAAACTATTCATGCACGCATGAGAGCTTTGGTATGTACTAAACTATCGGGGGCAGTAAGTCTGATATTTCTACTAGTAGTATTTCTTGTAAATACTGCCATAGGGGCTGACTATTATTCTATTGCCGACGGAGCATGGGAGTCACCATCCAGCTGGGTTACTGATGCCTGTGGTGGTACAGCAACGGCTTCTTCTATTCCCCAGGCAGGTGATAATGTTTTTATTTGTACTGCTATCCTTCTTAACACAACCGCTAATATTAACAACCTGACTGTTAACAGTGGTGGAAATTTAAGCTTTGCAGCAACATTGCCTGTTGCGCTTTCAGTAACCGGAAATGTGACGGTAAACACCGGAGGTACCTTTCAGGTAGAGACAGGTACAGAAAAGCATACGCTAAACCTGTCCGGGGCATTTATAAATAATGGTGCTGTTAACTTCTGGAAGAGTGCAACAAGTAATGTGTCTCTGAACTTCATTGGAAATACTGGTTCTGTTGTGTCTGGTAGTGGTACATGGAATCTGTTTGCCGTAACAATGAATAAAGCTTCCAGACCATTGGTATTTGAAGTGCAGGCTCCTGCTTTTTTTTCCAACTTCAATTCAGGTGTTTGGACGCTCACACAGGGTACCTATTTTCATAATTGCAATGCCACATTTAATATGGCCTCTGCAACGACAGATTATACGATCAACGCGAACACAATTGTGCGGGTTGGAAATGGTACGTTGAATATCGCTGCTACAGGAAACGAGCTTGTGCTCGAAGGAGGTCTTGAAATTACCGGGGGAACTGTTAATGTAGGTAGAACCAACGGAACCTCTCCCAATAGTTTAAGGTATCGTCAGTCAGGTGGGAGTATTCCTTTTATCACGATTTCTGGTACCGGTCTTTTAAATTCCTACCAGGGAATAAATACCATAGTCAGTGCAGCGAATACTCCTTTCAGGTTTGAAATGAGTGGAGGAACGGTAACTATCAACACGGGAACCAACAGGGCATCCTGGGAATCGTTCAGGGTCGCTGATAATTCTGGTAGCGTTTTCAATATGTCGGGAGGGGCAATAATTATATACCGCAAAACAAGTGATGCCGCCAGGTCTGATTTTGCGGTATGTGGTGGAAATGGAACGGTTACTTCTACTGGAGGTAAAATACAATTTGGAACGACTTCGTCTGTTGCAGAAACGTATACATTTACCCCATATCCGAATGCAACCTTGCCCAATATTGAAGTTGGAGGAGGTGCAGGTGTAAATATTACGCTTAGACCTTTTAGTTTAGGTAATTTCAGGTTTCTCAGCCTGTATATCGGAGCTGGTAAAAACTTTGATATAAGTTCCAGTAGTGATGTAAACGATACTCGTACTATGACATTAACCGGCCAAAATGGGGATGGTTATGTGTTTTACGATAATAACAATGACAATACTGATCATTTTATTTACAGGATGGGGACGGTAAATATTACCAGTAGTGGTAAAATCAAAACCAATGTCCAACCCAACCTGACGACTCGTAGGTTCCATAATTTAACCATTGCAGCGGCAAATCAGACCATTGAGTTAGACAATGATTTCGGAGTTGGGAATATTTTAACAGTAAGTGGAGGAGTATTAAATGCTCCAAATAGAAATATTTACCTTTACTATAGTGATCCCCTGTCAATTACCAATGGTAGTGCTATAAACCTTGCAAATTTAATTTTCAGGGGTAGCGGCCAAAACCTTCCCGGATACAACTATAATTGTTCCATTATTGCGGATGGTCCCAATACGCAATTGAAGCAAATGGGAAAGGTTACGTGTATTGACCTTACAATTGCCAGCTCCGGCGTTACATCGTTTACGAAGCAAGGTGGTATCGATACGCTTCGGGTAAAAAATAATTTTAATGTCGGATGTGCAGGGTGCGGAGGAACATCCAATGCCGATTTAAGCGGTGTAGTAGTTGTTGAGGGAGACTTTAATCTCAATACAAACGGCTATGTGAATACAGGGTCGTCGACTATTATTCGTGTAGCGAAAGACTGGAACAATACAAGTACGAACGCCACGGCTTTTAACGAAAACCAAAGTACTGTTGTATTTACAGGAAGCGGGAAGAACCGTATCATATATACCTCAGGAACGGAGACGTTTTATAACCTTGAAATTAATAAGGACGGGGTAGACTCTTTGATGACTTCTGTCCAGGTATCTAATAAGCTAACGCTTACCAATGGGTATTTTAAATCCTCCTCTACCAATAAAATGATAATAGGGGCTTCTGCTACTGTTTCAGGAGGCTCGAATGCCAGTTTTGTTGACGGACCAGTTCAGAAAATTAATACAGGAACATTTGTTTTTCCACTTGGTAAAGGTGGTATCTATAAGCCTCTTGGCTTAAGAGCGACTACTGCCGGTAGTCATTTTACCGCTGAATATTTTAATGTCCCGGCTCCACAACCCACTTATAATTTTGATAGTAAAGGCGCAGGGGTTTTGGAGGTTAGCAGATGTGAATACTGGAGCGTAAACCGGGACGGAGGAACCAACGGAGCCAGGGTAAAATTATCCTATACCTCTGAAAGTTGTGGCGCTGCTGAATATGAATCTTATAAGGTTGTAAACTGGAGGTTGGGAGAATGGACAGATCTTGGTAGAGGCGGTTCCGGTACGGCAGGGGATGCAAACGCAGGTTTTGTTGAAAATACAACAGAATTATCCTCCTTTGGTATCTTTACGTTGCAGGGCTGCCCCAAACCAGTTGTTACAGCAAGTGGCCCAACAACGTTCTGTGCAGGAGGATCTGTAACGCTTACTTCAGAAAAGGAAACGACCAATGTCTGGTCTCCGGGAGGAGAAACAACACAGTCCATCTCGGTAACAACATCCGGTACATATAAGGTAACGGCAGTAACTGCCGGTTGTACCGCCACCTCTGAGCCAATTACCGTGACTGTAAATCCTCTGCCGTCATTACCTTCCTCAGTGTCTGTTTCACCCAATCCGATATGTGACTCAGCTATTGTAACAATGACAGCATCGGGAGCTACAGACTACAGATGGTACGAAGATGATGTGACGACAACTGCACTTGGAGGCGGAGCTACGTACACAACTCCATCAAAGGTAAAAGCGAACAGTCAGTTTTATGTTACTTCCTATGATGAAAACGGATGCGAAAGTGCAACACGGAAACTTGTAAGTATTTCTATTACAAATGCTCCTGTACCTCCGGTTGTAAAAGATACTTTTTTATGTGCCCCGGGTGAAATAATATTAACAGCAGATGGTTCAGTTGGGGGCTATTTGTGGTATGATACCGAAACAGGAGAAACCCCGGTTGGATACGGCTCCAATTTAATCATTTCCAATCTTACCGAGACAAGAACCTATTATGCAACAGCGTCCGCTTCTGGTTGTGAAAGCTCAAGAGAATCGGTAACCGTGAATCTTCATACACCTCCGTCAAGTCCTGTGGGGATACCGGATTCCATTTGTGGAGGTGGTTCTGTTACATTAAAAGCATCAGGATCTTCAGGTGGCTATAAATGGTATAAGACACTAGGCCCAGGTCCGGTTGAAGGGACCTCAAATTCCTACACGACAGACAGCCTTTCCGTTACAACAACATTTTATGTAAGTGCCATAAGTGCCGAAGGGTGTGAAAGTGAAAGTAAAACTTCTGTGTTGGCCATAGTTAAAAAGATTCCCGAAATGCCAGAGGCTGTAGACGGAACACATTGCGGCCCGGGAGTTGTGAATTTGTCTGTAACCGGAGTGACAGGCAGTTATAAGTGGTTTAAAGACGGCGTGGACCTTGACGTACTTGCGAGTGGAGATACTTATTCGCCTAATGTGAATTCCACCACTACTTTTTTTGTACATTCTGATTCTCTGGGATGTTATAGCAGCAGAATTCCGGTTGTGGCAACAATCTTTGCTCAACCTTCATTACCAACAGGAGACGATGTTCCAAGATGTGGTCCGGGAAGAGTGACACTTGAAGTATCTGCTACAGCTGTTTCTTATAAATGGTATGCAGACTCTACCACTACTACTGTTTTGGGAACGTTGCCTACCTATCTTACAGATTCCATTTTAAATACTACCAGTTACTTCGTTTCTTCCATAAGTGCGGAAGGTTGTGAAAGTGACGGAAGAACGAAAGTTAATGCAGTTATTAATGAATTGCCGTCCTTACCGGTTGTAACCGGCGGGTTTAACTGCGGTCCGGGAAAAGTAGATCTGATGGCATCCGGATCAGCAGATAACTTTATCTGGTATTCGGAGGAAGTAAACGGCGACTCTCTGTCCACCGGGACTACCTATACCACTGAATCTTTGCTGACTACGACGCATTTTTATGTCCTGGCGAAAGATAATAACGGATGTATCAGTGCTGGAAGATCGAAGGTGACAGCAACCATTAAAGCTATCCCGGACGCTCCAATACTTAAAGACAGTTCAAGGTGCGGGCCTGGAGATGTTGTGCTTTCTGCTCAGGGATCATCGGAGAATAAATACAAATGGTATGCTTCTGCTATTGGGGGAACCGCACTGGACAGCGCAGATACATTCATTGCCAAAGACTTGATCAGTACTCAGACGTTTTATGTTTCTTCCCAGGAAGATGGATGCCAAAGTGCGAGAGCAGAAGTCGTTGCCGTTATTCATGAGATACCATCCAAACCTACAGCCACAGGAGATACTGTGTGTGGGGGAGGTAAATTGAATCTTCAGGCTTCCGGAGCGGTAGATTATTACTGGTATGAAAATGCATCTTTAGGTGCGAAACTGGATTCCGGATCAACTTTTGAAACTCCTGATCTTCTGGCTACTAAGTCCTATTATGTGAGTGCGATAAGTACAGAGGGATGTGAAAGTACTGACAGAACGGAAGTGGTTGCATTGGTTCTGGATCATCCTGATGAGCCACTGGCAGACGATAAATCACATTGCGGTCCGGGAGCATTAAAGCTTACCGCTTCAGCGGGAACAGGAACATTTAAATGGTATAGTGCTAACGATGAAGAACTGGGCGATCAGGCTGAATTTGAGACAGGAATTATTGCATCAGACTCTGTATTTTATGTGACGTCAATTGTACATGGTTGTGAGAGTACCAAAAAAGAAGTGCACGTTACCATTTACCCATTGCCCTCTTCTCCGGTCATTAACGATACCAGCCGTTGTGGCCCGGGAACTGTAGAACTTATTCCTTCCGGTAGTCCGGATATTTATCGTTGGTATGCCAATGAATCGGATGATACGTCGATGGCCCTTTTGGTAGGAGCTACCTATTCTCCAACCGTTACTTCTACCGTATCCTACTATGTGTCATCTGTTGATGCTAAGCAATGTGAAAGTTCGGGTAAAACAAAAGTAACCGTAGAGGTAATTAAAATTCCGGAGGCTCCAGGACCGGAATCGTTTAGCCGTTGCGGTCCGGGTGAAATAGAACTGTCTGCTTCAAGCCCTTCTCAGAGTTATATCTGGTATACTAGTTCTGATGTTTTGCTCCAGAAAGGAAGTACCTATAAAGCAGAAAATGTCACCAGCGATACCCTGTTTTATGTTGCATCAGACAGTGCCGGGTGCGTCAGCCCCAAAGCACTGGTGCAGGCTTTTGTTAAGCCATTCCCTGATGCCCCCGTTGTCAGCGATACTGCTACCTGTGTGGCAGGTAGTATGACACTTTCAGCTTCGGGTTCTCCAGAGGGGTACGTATGGTATGATGAAGATGATAACGTCTTACATACAGGACAAACCTATATAACTAATAGCATTTCTCAGACTACCACTTTTTATATCTCATCAAGTCTTGATGGTTGTGAGAGTAACAAAATCCCTCTAACCGTCACGTTAAACAGTATTCCTCCAACTCCTCAAACGCAGGTCGTACCTGTATGTGGAAAAGGGCGAGTTGAATTGTCTGCCGGAGGTTCTGTCGGTAATTATTTCTGGTATACCGATGAAGTTAGTGAAACACCGGTTGAAAACAATGCAACTTATCTTACTGATACACTGACTGCTTCCAGAGTATTTTATGTGCTGGCAGAAAAAGACAATTGTAAGAGTGCCCGTGTGGAAGTAGAAGCGATCGTACATCCATTGCCAGGTGCGCCTGGAGCAATAGCAGATTCTGTATGTAATGAGGGTGATTTACAGCTTAGAGCTTCCGGTAATTTTGCCAACTACATCTGGTATTCTTCTTTAACAGGAGAGGATACCCTTGATTTCGGCGAAGTTTTAACGGTAGTTAATTTGACTTCTACGACAACTTATTATGTGTCTTCTATTGATGATAAAGGGTGTACAAGTGAAGTTAGAACACCTGTACAGGCGATTGTACATCCGTCACCAGCTAAGCCGGCAGTGACCGGAGACGAACGTTGCGGAGAGGGGCCTGTTGTCCTTCGTGCATCAGGAGCGGATGCTTACGAATGGTATGAAATGGGCAGCACAACTCCGTTTCCAACGACTGCAGATTCATTAGAAGTGATATCGCTGACAGAGACAAAGACCTATTATGTGAAATCTGTACGTTTGGGATGTGTTAGTATTGACAGTTCGGAGGTAGTGGCCAAAATAAATCCTATACCAGCTAAACCTGATGGGGTAGACGGTTCTGTTTGTGGAAGCGGAAGTGTATTGCTTTCAGCTCTGAATTCTCCTGATAAATACCTGTGGTACGAAGCTGCGGAGTCAGATACTCCAATAGATACAACACTTTCAGATTATCAGACTCCGGTTCTTTCAGCAAATAAAACATATTATGTAAGTGCTTTGGACCTATTAGGGTGTGAGAGTGAGAAAGAAGCAGTGACAGCTTTTGTAAAGCCATTGCCGGATGCACCGGTTACGATTCCAGATTCAATTTGTGGGTCTGAAGGAACAATGACGTTAAAAGCTACAGGAACCGCTGAAACATTTAAATGGTATGCCTCTGCAACAGGTTCGGATTTCCTTTATGAAGGCCCGGAATTTATTGTGAACGACCTGCCGGTAACCACCGATTATTATGTGGCATCTGAGTTAGCAGGATGTTCAAGTGCTGTACGTTCAGTGGTTTCAGCTATCGTAAAAGATCTTCCTAATCAGCCGGTTACCGTTAACGATACCATTTGTGGAGGAGGGAATGTTACGCTAAGAGCCATTGCTGCCGGAGCTGAATCTTTTATATGGTACAATGGAGAAACCATTTTAGAAAACGAGGAAAATGATTCTCTGAAAATTTCAGTGACTAATACCACTGTCTTTTCGGTATCCAGCTATTATAAAGGATGTAAAAGCTCTGCCAAAACAGAGGTTTGGGCAGTTGTGAAACCTCTTCCTACACCGCCTGTTCCTGAAAATGGTTTTAGCTGTGGTCCCGGAAGCGTTACACTTAGAGCGTACGGAGGAGGGAATAAGATTATATGGTATAAGTCGAGTGTAGGGGGGAGTCCTGCAGGAGAAGGCGAAACCATTGTGACCAGTTCTCTGACCAGTGATACCGCCTATTATGTAACGTCGGTAGCTCAGGAGTGTGAAAACACTACCCGAATTCCGGTGGTAGCTTCGATAAAACCACGTCCAGCCAATCCTGTTGCGGAAGACAAAAAGCTTTGCGGTGCTCAGAAAGTTACTCTGGTGGCTACCGGCGCACCAGCAAACGGCGAGTACTTATGGTATGAACAGCTGAGTGGTAATGTAAAAAATTCCGGAGCTACATATGAAATTGACGCAGACACAACCATGACCTTATATGTTTCCGTATCTCAGGATGGATGTAAAAGTGATCTTATACCGGTTACAGTTGAAGTGGATACAATTCCGGCGAATCCAATTACTTCGGATGTAACAAGATGTGGTGCTGGTGACGTAACGTTACAGGCTTCCGGTTCTACAGGTCAATACAACTGGTATACCAGTAAAACCAAAGTGGATTGGATTGGTACCGGAAACGAACTGGAGTTAGGACATCAGGCTTCAAGTGCCTCATTCTATGTTTCTTCTTTCGATGAAAACTGCGAAAGTGAAACGGTCGAAGTCAAGGTTACAATTAATCCGGAAAGTAATGCCGGTATGCTGGAGGCTTCGGAAACATTGCTTTGTAAGGGTGAAAATTCAGGTGTTATCAAGGCTGTAGGAGTGGAAGGAGCTGTTAAAGCATGGCTGGTTTCAGGAAATAATTTCTTAACGGCACCGGAGGAAGTCTCCGGAGGTAATGAGTTAGAGTACACGAATATTTCAGCGTCTACAGGTTATAAGGTAGTAGTGCAAAATGGAGATTGTCCGGCAGATACCTCTGACGCATTAGTACTCGCAGTCGACAATGCTCCTATGACAGTAGGCGGAACACTGCTTTTGGAAGACAGCACCTCATCCGGAGGTGTACTCAAACTGGCGGATTATGTAGGGTCGATCGTACGCTGGGAATATAGTAGTGATGGATCTGACTATCAACCAATGCTTAATACCGACACCGAATACCAGTTTTCCGTAAGAGCCATGGAGAATTATTACCGGGTTGTGGTGAAGTCAGGAATTTGTCCGGAGCGACCTTCCGAGCCGTATTTCCTGGGAGAGTTTTTGAAGCTGAAAATTTATACCTCTTTCTCTCCTAATGGAGATGGTATTAATGATACATGGTTTATAGACGGTATAGAGGCGTTCCCGGATAATAAAGTAAGCATCTTTAATCGTTGGGGAAACCTTGTGTTCGAGGCAAGCGGATACGATAATCACACAACCGTATGGAAAGGAACTGCCAATACCGGAATGTTGATTGGAAAGGATAATGAGTTGCCGGATGGTACCTATTTCTATAACCTGGATTGGGGAAAAGGTAAAAAGCCTTCAACAGGATATGTTGTTATAAAAAGATAAGGAATTAAGTTTACGTACAAGTGGTCAGGTTAGGAATTTTACTGGTTAGTTTAATTTTTATGTCTTTGGTAACCAAAGCTCAGCAGGCTACGTTGTATTCGCAATACATGTTCAACGGGCTTGCGATCAATCCGGCTTATGCGGGTTCCAGCGAAGCATTAAATCTGACTGCTACCGGAAGAAAGCAATGGAGTGGGGTGGACGGAGCTCCTTCAACACTTACATTTTCTGCGCATGCTCCTATTCGAAAGGAAAAGATGGCTCTGGGCGCTTTGATTACCAATGATCGTATTTCCGTTTTTTCACAAACGACTCTAAATTTAATTTATGCCTACAGACTGCATTTTAGCTCGGGATCAACACTGGCGTTTGGTCTGCAGGCAGGTGCTTCCAATTATCTGGCAAGGTATAGTAATCTGACCTATAAGTCTCCCAACGATCCTACTTTGCAGCAGGAAGACTACAATTCAATTACCCCCGGTTTTGGAGCAGGTATTTATTACAACTCAGAAAAGTTGTATGCCGGAATATCTGTGCCCTATCTGGCAAGTAATTTTTTAGCAACCAAATATGTCGCCAACAGACTTGAGCTAAAGAATCATTACTTCTTCACTGCAGGGTATGTGGCAACTATCAATGAAAATTTAAAATTTAAACCCAGTGCGCTTATTAAGTATATTGAAGGAGCTCCGGTGCAGATTGATTACAACGCTAATTTTCTGTATAAGGAATTTCTGTGGCTTGGAGTGTCCTACAGAAGCAAAAGCTCGCTGATATTTCTCGGACAGTTTTATGCCAATGATCAGCTTAGTTTCGGCTATTCCTATGACTACAGCCTTTCTAAATTATCAGGATTTACTACTGGCGCACATGAAATAATGGTTAGTTACCTCTTTTCATATACAAAAACTAAAGTCGTTACACCAAGATATTTTTAAGAATGAAGGCATCTCTGAAGTTGATTGTTGTGGTGGTAGTGCTATTTAAAACATCACTATCGTTTAGTCAGGACAAGAATATAGTTGCCCATTTTAAGAATGATCTGAAACTGGCGGAAGAACTTTATGCCAAGCAGGCATATTTAAAAGCTGGGGAGTTGTTTCAGCGTATTGCTAAAAAGGATACTGCCAACGCAGACATAAGATTTAAAATAGGAGAATGTTACTGGAAGCTTAACAATACTACTGAAGCGGAATACTGGTACAAAGAAGGCTTTAAAAGAGATAATGCTACGGTCAACCTTGCGGAATACAAACTACACCTTGCTGAAGCACTGGTGATTAACGGGAAGAAGGAGGAGGCAAAAATCTGGTATGACCTCTATAGCAAGGAAAGCCTGAGCAAAAGGGCTATTGCCGAATCTAAAAAAAGAGGACTGGATGCGTATGATACTTTTTTCAGAGATTCTTTATTCTACAGTGTTAAGGAACTCCCTATTAATTCTCCTGCTGCCGAGTATTGTCCGACCTTTTATCAGAAAGGACTGGTGTTTGTCTCCAACCGGAAAACCGTGGAATTGGTAAAAAACGTTGATGCGACCGATCAGGGAAATTTTCTGGATTTGTATTATGTAGAGTTTGAAGGGGATTCCGGTTTTGGGAAGCTTCAGAAGTTTACAGATTTTAATACAGGACTCAACGAAGGTCCGATCACATTTTTTGATAATGGAAAAAAAGCCGTTTTTTCCAGGAATGAAAAGGGAGGAGGAAAAGACACCAGAAGGCTTCAGTTGTTTTATTCGGAAAAAGACCAGAATGGAAAGTGGGCAAAACCTCAGCCATTGCCATTCAACAGTTCAAATTATTCTGTAAGTCATCCATTTTACGATAAGAATACCAATTGCCTGTATTTCGTCTCAGATATGCCCGGAGGCTACGGAGGTACAGATATTTACAGAAGTATATACCTCAATGGGGCATGGATGATGCCGGAAAATCTTGGTGCTTCCATCAATACTTCAGGCAACGAGATGTTCCCTTTTGTATCAAAAGACAGTTGTTTATACTTTTCTTCCAATGGTTTACCAGGAATGGGAGGGCTTGATTTGTTTTTTGTAGACCTGAAAAATAATGGCTCGAAACCTCTCAACCTTGGAGCACCTTTAAATAGCTCCAAAGACGACTTCTCCCTGATCCTTAATGATAATACATCCACAGGATTTTTCTCCAGTAACAGAAAAAAATCAGGCGGAGACGATATCTACAGGATTATTATCCATAAGATTAAATATGAAGGCGTTTTACTTGATAAGCTCAAAGCTATGCCTTTAAAAGGGGTAAATGTAAGGATTTCCGATACTGAAACAGGTAAAATTGAATGGATCGTCAAGAGTTCGAATAAAGGTACGTTCTCATGTTACCTGATGCCTGGCCGTCATTATCTGGTTGAGGCGGTAAAGGAAGATTATAAAGTCTCCAAAACGGAAGTTTTTGTTAACTCTCGCTACGAAACAGTAGTTAGGAGTAAAATCATAATGGAGAAAGTCAAAAAATCCTTTGTTAAAGGAAGGGTTATTAAAGACACTTCATTAGTAAAAAACTGTATGGTAAAGGTGTTTGATTTTTCAAACGATTCTGTTGAGGTAATGAAAACGAATAGCGCAGGGGAGTTTTCCTGCGAAATCAATAAGGATACCACCAATATTTTTTATGCAGAATATAAGGGTGCCAGGGCGATTTATAAACTGGAACCTGTTCAACGGAAGCGTAAGGGGTCGGTACTGACCTACATTACCCTTGAGCTGGCTCCATTAAAATTAAAAGCGTGTGAAGGCATATTGCTGGATACCCTGGAACAGCCATGCCCAAATGATACCCTGGTATTATCAAATGAACTTACCGGAGAAGAAGAATTCGTTGTTGCAGATAAAAATGGGAAATTTAAATTTAAAGCGTGGGAATCAGGCAGATATTCTTTATTTTTAAAGTCAGAAGATAAGTATGTCTGGATGGAAACATTTGTCCCGGAGAAGCTTAACAGATTTCAATTGAGGAAAAGGAAAAAGGATGAGATCTATTAGACAAAATCTGTTAACTCATCGTCTCTTTTTATCGTAAATGTTGAATGAAATAGTAACGTATGTCATCTCAGATAGTAATAAATGATTTTGCAACTCAGGATGAGAGTTCGACAACTCTAAAGGATATTGCACTGATATTCCTTCTTGCCTGTATTCAGTTCACGTTTGTGATTGACTACATTATTATCCTTCCTTTGGGGCCTGAAATTATGAAATCATTTCAGATACGTCCGGATGAATACGGTTTGATTATTTCAGTATATACACTTACTGCAGCGATTGCAGGCTTTTTCTCTTCTTTTATCATTGACCGGTTTGACAGGAAACAGTCCTTATTATTCTGTTTATTTTACTTCCTTACCGGGTCAATCTTATGTTTCATGGCAAACACCTACTATTTTTTCATGTTGGCCAGGATGTTTACAGGAGCTTTTGGCGGGGTAATGTCTTCCCTCGTTATGGTTTACCTGGGAGAAAAGTTTTCCTTAAAAAAGCTTGGGGTGGCAACCAGCTTTGTAATGATTGCCAATGGTATGGCGACCATCGTTGGAGTGCCGGCGGCTGTTTATTTCAGCAATAATTATGGGTGGAAATTCCCTTTTATGGTACTAATTACCATAATTTTCCTGGTGTTGATCATTACTTATTTCTTCCTTCCTAAAGTAAAGAGACCAACGACAACAGTAAGATCAAATGTTTCCGGTAAATTAAGGTCTGTTATTCTAAGCCCCAACTTCATCTGGCCGGTGATATTTATGTCTTTATTGACGTTTGCCGGTGGGTCAACGATCTTACCCTTTTTAAGTGCATTCGTCTCTACCAATTTTTATTTTTCTACAGAAGAAATAGCGTTGATGTTCTTTTATGGAGGACTGGCAGCCTTGTTTGTTAACCCTATAGTAGGATTTCTTATTGATAAGTTTGGGAAGCAAAACGTATTCCTGCTGCTCAACTTTATTTCGATTATACCTCTGTTATTGTTAACGACGTTCCCTTTTACGGCCAAAAATGCAACATTGCTGGTCACAACACTTTTCTTCTGTCTTTCCACGGCCCGTCAAATGTCTGGTATTACACTGGTTAACTCCCTGTTCCCGAATGAATACCGTGGCCGGTTCATCACGATAAATTCCTCTATACAGCTACTGGCAGGAAGTGCTGCTACGGCTATAAGTGGAAAAATAATTTACACTGAAGATAACATGCTTCTCAACTTTGATGTTCTAGGTGTAATCGGGATTTGCGCGACCATTATTTGTATTTTTGCTGCATTTATACTGGAAGAACAAAATTAAAATTCTTTATTCAGAGGGGTACTGTGAGATAAATTTCCTCTTAGGGGATAATGAATAAGGCAAAATTCCGTTACCTTTATTGTCTGAAATATGAGAAGGATTTTACTTATTCTGTTTTTTGTTGCTTATTCCCTGATTACGTACGGGCAGAACGGGAAAAATATTATTCAGCTTTCAGGTCTTGTGGTTGGTGGCGATAGTGCCTACGGAATTCCAGGGGTAACTATTTATATCCCCCAAACTGGTAGAGGGACGATCACGAATTATCTTGGATATTTTTCGATGCCTGTATTAGGAGGCGATAGTGTGGTGATCAAATCCCTCGGATTCAAGGAAAAGTTTTATATCGTTCCAAAAGATACCAATAAGTTAAGTCTTATAATTGAATTGCAGGGAGATACTTCCCTGTTGCCGACCGTTGAGGTATTTCCCTGGCCTACGGAGAAAATATTTAAAGAAGCATTTCTGTCTCTCCGCCTTGACAATTCTTACGACAACATGCATCGTAACCTGAATGAGCAGGTTATGAGAAGAATGCTTTATACTCAGGAGGCTACCAGCAGAAATAACCATAGTTATTACATGCAGCAGCAGGCTATAAGAATGGAAAACAGATTTATGGCTCCGACTTTAAATTTGTTTAATCCCTTTGCCTGGTCTAATTTCCTAAACTCTGCCCGTAAGGGAGGTTTGAAAAACAAGCAGAGACAAGAATACGATTTGTACGAGAATGATGATTTTTAAGAGAAAATGTAGTATCTGCCGGGTACAATTTGTACAAATGAGATAATAAAAAAGGCTGTCCAGATTTCAGGACAGCCATTTTTGTTTGGGCAGGTTATAGTTTGACAGATTCAAGGTTTAAGAACTGAATATTGTCGTTTTCGTCCAGAGTTATTCCTACAACCTCATCTTTCTTAATAGCTCCTGAAAGTATTTCTTTGGAAAGCTCGTTTAAGATATAGCGTTGAAGAACACGTTTCAAAGGTCTGGCTCCGAATTGAGGGTCAAAGCCCAGCTCTCCAAGTTTTTCCAGAACTTCAGGGGAGGCCTCGATTCTGATACCGCTTTCTTCCAGTCTCTTTTGAATTGCCTTGAACTGGATGTCTACAATTTTCCTGATCTCTTTTCTGGAAAGTGGTTTGAACATAATAATCTCATCAACCCTGTTAAGGAACTCAGGACGGACAGATTTCTTAAGCTGATCTATCACTTCCAGTCTTGTCCTTTCAATGACCTCCTCCTCATTGTACTCATTGATCTCGGCAAAATTTTCCTGAATCAGATTCGCACCGATGTTAGACGTCATGATAATAATGGTGTTTTTGAAATTGGCAATGCGACCTTTATTATCTGTAAGTCTTCCGTCGTCCAGTACCTGGAGCAGTATGTTGAATACATCCGGATGTGCTTTTTCAATCTCATCCAGAAGCACCACAGAGTATGGCTTTCTTCGTACGGCTTCGGTAAGCTGACCACCTTCCTCATAGCCAACATATCCCGGAGGAGCTCCGATAAGCCTGCTTACAGAGTGCCGTTCCTGATATTCGGACATATCAATTCTCACCATTGCATTTTCATCGTTGAATAAGAACTCTGCCAGGGCTTTTGCCAGCTCTGTCTTTCCCACCCCGGTTGTTCCAAGGAATATAAACGAACCGATTGGCCGTTTAGGGTCCTGCAAGCCTGCACGGCTTCTTCTTACCGCATCAGAGATAGCCTGAATCGCTTCGGTCTGACCAGCAACCCTTTTTCCAAGTTCTTCTTCAAGATGAAGCAGTTTTTCACGATCGCTTTGCAGCATTTTTGCAACAGGAATTCCGGTCCATTTCGCTACAACTTCAGCGATGTCTTCCGCGGTCACTTCCTCTTTTAGCATAGAGCTTCCTTCTGCCTGAGTCTCCTGAATCTGCTTCTGAAGTTCATGAAGATGTTTTTCACTCTCCTTTATTTTTCCATATCGAATTTCAGCTACTTTTCCATAATCTCCGGCACGTTCAGCCTGCTCGGCTTCATTTTTATACCGCTCAATGTTTTCTTTTTCTCTTTGTATGGATTCAATGAGGGTTTTCTCATTTTCCCATTGGGCTTTCAGTTCGTTTCGCTTATCGGTCAGCTCTGCTATATCTTTGGAAAGTTGAGCTTCTTTTTCCTTATCGTTTTCTCTCCGGATAGCTTCGCGCTCAATTTCAAGCTGCATGATTTTTCGTTGTACCTCATCGAGCTCTTCAGGAAGAGAGTCTATTTCTATTCTAAGTTTGGATGCCGCCTCGTCCATAAGGTCGATAGCTTTGTCCGGAAGAAAACGGTCAGAGATATACCTGTTGGATAGTTCCACTGCCGCAATGATGGCATCATCTTTTATGCGCACTCCATGGTGAACTTCATATTTTTCTTTGATCCCCCTTAAGATCGAAATAGCATCCTGAATGTCTGGTTCGTCTACCATCACCGCCTGGAACCTTCTTTCCAGCGCTTTGTCCTTTTCAATGTACTTCTGATACTCCTTAAGGGTGGTAGCACCTATTGCGTGCAGCTCACCTCTGGCCAGGGCAGGTTTCAGCAGGTTGGCAGCATCCATTGCGCCTTCGCCTCCTCCGCCGGCACCAATCAGTGTATGGATCTCATCAATAAAGAGGATTATTTCACCCTCAGAATCGGTAACCTCTTTTATGACCGATTTTAATCGTTCTTCAAACTCTCCTTTGTATTTTGCACCTGCGACCAGAAGTCCCATATCCAGAGATACAACGGTTTTGGTCTTCAGATTTTCCGGAACGTCGCCGTTGACAATTCTCTGAGCCAATCCTTCAACGATGGCGGTTTTACCCACCCCCGGTTCTCCAAGTAGTACAGGGTTGTTTTTGGTTCTTCTTGAAAGAATCTGTAGAACCCTTCTGATTTCTTCGTCTCTACCTATAACAGGGTCTATTTTCCCTGCTCTGGCCAGTTCGTTAAGGTTTTTGGAATACCTTTCCAGAGACCTGTATTTGGCTTCTGCATTCTGGTCGGTAACTTTCGAACCGCCTCTTAATTCATGAATAGCTGCTTTCAGATGTTTTTCCGTAAAGCCCGCATCTTTCATCAATGTGGCAACTTTGTCCTTACCTGCCAGAATACCAAGTAAAAGGTGTTCAACAGCCACATATTGATCTCCAAACTCCTTTAAAAAAGAGTTGGCTTTTATTAAAGCCTGATTGGCATCATTGGAAAGGTATGGACTGCCTCCGCTCACTTTAGGGTAGGAGCGAATAATTTCTAATAGCTTGGATTCAAAAAGATTTTTATTAATGTTTAATTTTTTTAAAAGAAAGGAAATCATATTCTCGTCGGATTCGAGAATAGCCTTTAATATATGTCCGGTTTCAACCCCGAGCTGCTGGAAACTTCCGGCAATCTCCGTCGCCCTTTGAATAACCTCCTGGGCTTTTATTGTATAATTGTTAAAGTTCATAGGTTGATTTAAGCATTTATTTTAATTCCAAAACATCAAACTTTTATCCATTAGTGCACAAATAGTAAAATAGGAAAAAATGGCAGTCGCTGAGTTGTTTTTGAATAACAAAAGTGTCATTTTGTCCTGATGGAAGGATGTGAAAGTACCATTACCGGCTAAAATGGCAAAAGCCGGAACCCATCTGGTTGACTTCCGGCTTTTGCTGAATATTTATAAAGGGGTGTTTAGCCTATCTTCTGCCTCTGGCTGTCGGAGACAACAAGTGGTTGTTTCCAAAGTGGTAGGTTGCGCCGATTAAAAGGGCGAAGGTATAGTTGTGGTAGAACTGCTTATAATTGTCGTAATGTGTTACTGGTATATTCGCATCGGTTTTGGCTCTTTTATTCAATGTATTCGTAAGGCCGAAGTCAAATTTTAAGCTGGTATTAAAAGTAAAGTGCTGAGACAGATACACATCGAAACCAGCGCCAATAGCGGCATCTATAATAAATTTATTATAGTATTCATTTTTTGAAGGAGGAAGATCGTAGAATTGAGTAAGGTTAGGGTCTTCTGTTTTTCTGGTGTAAATAACATTTCCTCCTGCACCTTTAATAAGATATCCAAGCTGAGGCCCTCCGTAAAGTACGAAGTCTGTCTTTTTGGTCAGCTTATTGGAGGCTCTGATAAACAGAGGAACTTTAAAGTAGTCCAGTCTTCTTTTGCCTTTTATTATACGAGGAGCTTCGTCTGGATGAAATTGCAGTTCAGAGGTAAACTTTTGGTTGTGGGAGGCATAAAACAGCCCGGTTTCAAATTTTGTTAACCTGTCCAGCGTGAAATCTACATTAAGCCCCACTCCTCCGGCAAAGGTATTTTTGCTATTGTATTGTGGATCATAATTGTTTGTTAAAATACCCGATTTTGAAGGGAAGTAATAGACGCCAAGCGTTACCTGTCCGAAGGAAGCAGATACGCTAAATAAAAATGCAAGGAAAAATAATGCTTTTTTCATAAGACAACTTGTTTTGGTAATACAAAAGTAAGAAAAAATACAATTCAATACCTGAGCAAAAACACCCCTTTAACGGATAACTTGTCAAATTGTTTTAACCACAGGGGCGAATTTTTCGGTCTTTATATATGTTTTCAACCGGACCTCTTAATTAGAGGGATAATTTGTACCTTTGTAACATGGCTATTCAGGTTTTAAAAGATATTCGCAAGCAATCCATTCAGGATTTAAAAGTTTTTCTGGAAGGAAAAGGAGAGAAGGGGTTTCGTGCCAAGCAGATTTATGAATGGATATGGAATAAAAGTGCGTCTTCTTTTGATGAAATGACCAATCTTTCCATAAAAACACGGGAGTTGCTAAAGGAAAATTTTGTATTTCAGAAAGTGACGATTGCTCAGAAGCAGGTGAGTTCTGATAAGACGATAAAAGTAGGTTTCAGGCTTTTTGACGGCAATCTGGTGGAAGGCGTTTTGATTCCGGCGGATGACCGCATGACGGCCTGTGTTTCTTCCCAGGTGGGCTGCTCTCTTACCTGTAAATTTTGCGCTACCGGGTATATGGAAAGAAAGAGAAATCTGGAACCAGGGGAAATTTATGATCAGGTTGTTTTAATCCGACAACTGGCGGAAGAGCATTATCAGACTCCTTTGACCAATATTGTATTTATGGGAATGGGAGAACCCTTGCTCAACTATGCAAATGTGTTGAAGGGAATTGAGTTAATCACTTCTCCGGAAGGTCTTAATATGTCTTCCAAAAGGATCACGTTGTCCACTGCAGGCGTAGCTAAAATGATCAAAAAGCTGGCAGACGACGAAGTGAAATTTAACCTGGCATTGTCGCTTCATGCTGCGAATGATGTAAAGAGGAATGAGATAATGCCGATCAATGAGACCAACAGCCTTGAAGCCTTGGGAGAGGCATTAAAGTATTTTTATAAGAAGACGGGAACCCGGGTTACCTATGAGTACATCGTGTTTCATGATGTAAACGACAGCCTGGAAGATGCCCGTGAACTTTACGAGTTTAGTAAAATCATACCTTGTAAAATCAATATCATAGAATACAACCCAATTGCCGAAGCAAGCTTTAAAAATGCCCGGGAAGACAAAATTGACAGATTTAAAGCATTTTTGGAATCTAAAGGCATTACCGTGAATGTCCGGAGAAGCAGGGGTAAAGATATCGATGCTGCCTGCGGGCAACTGGCGATTAAAGAAAAGCCAGGATCTGTAGCTCCGGAGCATGCCTAAAAGGCAATGGAAATATTAGTGGCCAGGTCTGCTCCTTTGCCCTTGTCTGGAAAAATGAAACCGGTCAGGTTATCGGAACTGAAGCCCCATTTAAAAGTTTGCCCTATTTTGAAGCTGAAAAAGGCTCCTAAAGCCTGTTTATTGTATCCTCCGGCAGATACCAAAACCCCTCCGTTAAATACCCGGTGAAAGTCATGATTGTAGCCTATACTGAAAAAGGACCTGGAGGTGGAGCCGGGAAGGTTTTGAAAGCCCTGGATATAGGTAAAGAAAATGGTGTTTGAATTATAGGTTCGATCGTCTTTAGTAGAAGTTCTCGGGGTTTTGATTTTCCCTTCTATAACAAGTCTTGTACTGAGAGGCGTTGTATACGATTCTCCTTTGGTTTTAATCGGATCAAAGATTTGTGCCAGAGTATCGGTGCTGTACTTGTCACTTCCAAAGAACCTGCTGATGATTAATCCTTCGTATTTTACCTGTCCTGAACGTTCATAGGTGGTTGTGTTTTTGTCGTAGGTTACAGCTCCCAGGTCCAGTATGCTGGTAGAAAGCTGAAGGTATTTATTGATAAATACGGTAATACCTGCATCAGCTCCGTAGCCTCTGCCATTGGGGCTTAACAGACTAATGTTATTAATGCCGGAGGTTTGCACCTTATAGTTAAAATCCAAATCTATGAAGCGTCCTTCAGGGTCGGTATACATGGAACCATTGGCCTGTTGCATGTAGATGGATCCGATTCCGGCCAGATATTTTAATCGTACACCCGCCCTTATTCCAAATCCTTCTTCATTATCAATAACAGGAATCGCAGCACCCAGCGCATATTCTCTCAGGTAGTTTAGATTCAGACTGGCTGGTCCAAGGTCTACACGTTGACCGGCAAACTGCTTATTTCCTTTTAAGGCAAGCATTAAAAAGTTTTTACCAAACATAAAGCTGGTTCCAGAGCGTTCGTGTACACTGAGTGAGAAGGCTAGTTTTTTTTCTGATCTGGTCTTGAACTGGGCAGCTATCCCTAATAACTGAATGTCCAGTCCGGCACCGAAAAGATTTTCCTTGTTGAGTTTCGACAGAATGGTAGCAATGTCCTGATTTTGAATCAGGCCTTTTTGGTAAATATCTTTAGAGGTTTTATAGTCAAAAGAAGTATTGCCCATCCAGGCGTAGCTATTGATGCCAACCTGAACGTGTTTGTGTCCCAGGTCCAGTTCGGATGGAGCGTATTTAGATGCATTGAGGTCATTGTAGTTGCAATACCTGGTACCCATATTGTTTTGTCCCCACGCATATATTCCTGTGAAAAAAATGAACAAAGTAGTTAAAAGGTGTTTCATGAACTTATTTTTTTATTGCAACATTCAGGTCGCCGGTGAGCTGAAATTTTAATAGGTTGTCTTTGCTGATGGTTACATCCGGTGCATTGACAGCCCTGAATTTGATTCGAAGGTATTCCGCGTTGATTATCTTATCCGCTTTGTGTTCGGTAAGGTCGGTTATAATTTTCGTTTCTACGGGGGCAATGGCTATTCCGCCTGCTGTTACAGGCTCCTGAATGGTAGGATCGGTATTGAATAAAGAGTCCAGCACAGTATAAGAGCCATCAAGGAAGTACAACTGCAGGTTAAATCTTAGTGGCATGCCGTTGTTGGCAAACGTAAATAACTGGCCGGAAAGAGATTCTGCATTAATGTTTGTTCCCTTCAGGTTTATATCTACGATTTCTTCTACATTATAAGTATTGCCTTTGGAGAGCGTAATAGAATTGAATTTAAGCTCTTTGATGTACACTTCAATTTTAAATTCTTTTGAAGGGTCGAGCAGGTCGGCATCCGGACTTTTGTTCGTTGCAAAGTCAAGTATAAGCAATTCCAGCTCCGGTAAGAGCGTTTTATTTTCGAGTTTTACCGAGGATATGTACAGATTCCCTCCATTGCCCGGCAGACCGGTATCCAGCGTTTGTTCCACCAGAGGTTCGGTAGTTCCAGCGTGCCGGATCTGAATTTTCATCCCAGGCTTTATTTCAAAAGGCAGATCATTGGTAAGGATAAAATGAACTTCTCCCGATTCAATGTGGGCAGATTTAAAGGTTTCGGTCAGGTCGAGCGCATTGGGTGGAAGAGTTAAAGGCCCGATTTCAGGAACGTCTTTTATTGGAACCACCTGAGTAATCCCAAAGTCTTTTTCCAGGCTGAATCCCTGAATATAGGCAAAACTGTCGATGTCCGGAATATTGCTGATGGTGAGATCTTCTTTTACCAGTGGCCCGAGTATCTGTGCATCCCAATCCGGCTCCAGGTCCTGATCAGGTTTTAAATTGCAGGAAAAAAGAAAGAGAAGGGTAATGAACAAAAAAAAGAAGAAAGGTTTTATTGTGCTGAAAAAAGTAACATGCTGGTTATGGATGTGCGGTTTCATTTACAATAATAAAATTTAATCGAATGAGTGCTTTAACGTGTAAAAACTTTAACGGTTGGCAAAGATTTACTAATATAGCATGTATTAAAATAATCATGGATTTAATTGTGTAAAAATGCATTATAAAAACATTACAGGTATTTTGTTAATTCTTCTTTGCCTTTTTTCCTGCTCAGAAGATAATTCTCAGGAGGAAGATGAGCCAACAGAAGAGGTAGAACAAATCGAAACCCCGGAAGTATCCGGCTTAGACACCTTGAGAACGGAACTGGTGAAAATCATAAAAGCAGACAGTGGTGTTTTCAGAGGGGTGACTTTTGGAATGACAAAAGAGGAGGTGCTTGATTTAGAGTCGGATACCAATAGAGATTCAACGGAGCAGGGGTATTTGGATTATCTTTTTGATATCAATGAACTGGAAGAGGCGGAAGTGTCTTATTATTATGACCAGGATTCCAGAATTAACAAAATACAGTTAAATGTATATCCGGAAGATCAAATCTCTCAAAAGAAGTATTTTGACGAATTTAAAGCGTTTCTAACTGATCGAAACGGAGCTCCTAAAACCCTAACCGATCAGTCTGCTGTCTGGGAAACGCCGGAAGTTGTAATAAATATGAAAAAAATAGGAAATGAAAAGGTGCACGATATTCAGATCGACTTCGTGCCTCCTGTTTCAACTCCTACAGCATCAGTGAAGTAATCTCTGATTATGCTTTTTGTCAGGGCGAAGGAGACATCTTTTGCCTTTTTTTCATTTTTCTATCTCCCTTTAATTAAAAATATGCCAGAATGGCATGCTGTCAGTAAGGAATTCCTGTTGGCATAACCATTGTTATATAACCAGCAACAGAGAAAATTAACAACCTTTTAAAATATTTATTTATGGGAAAAATTATTGGTATAGACTTGGGTACAACGAACTCCTGCGTGTCGGTTATGGAGGGAAATGAGCCGGTTGTAATTGCCAACAGCGAAGGTAGGAGAACTACTCCATCCATTGTTGCTTTCCTTGATAATGGGGAAAGAAAAGTCGGAGATCCTGCAAAACGTCAGGCGATTATCAATCCGAAGAATACCATCATGTCTATCAAAAGATTCATGGGTAAGAAATATTCTGAGGTTACCAACGAAGCTTCGAATGTTACTTACACTGTGGAAAAAGGATCTAATGATACTCCAAGAGTAAGAATCGGAGACAGACAATATACCCCTCAGGAGATTTCAGCAATGATCCTTCAGAAAATGAAAGCAACTGCTGAAGATTACCTGGGCCAGGAAGTTAAAGAAGCGGTAATTACTGTGCCGGCATACTTTAACGATGCTGAAAGACAGGCCACCAAAGAAGCAGGTCAGATTGCAGGTTTGGAGGTAAAACGTATTATCAACGAGCCTACTGCTGCTGCACTTGCCTATGGTCTGGATAAAAAGCATCAGGATATGGTGATCGCTGTGTTCGACCTTGGCGGTGGTACATTCGATATCTCAATTCTTGAGTTAGGTGATGGTGTATTTGAGGTGAAATCAACAAACGGTGATACACACCTTGGAGGAGATGATTTTGACCAGGTAATCATTGACTGGCTGGCTGACGAGTTTAAGAAAGATGAAGGAGTGGATCTGAGAAAAGATCCTATGGCGCTTCAAAGACTAAAAGAAGCTGCTGAGAAGGCTAAAGTTGAACTTTCCAGCTCAACTTCTACTGAGATCAACCTGCCATACATTATGCCAGTGGATGGTGTACCTAAGCACCTTGTAAGACAGTTAACAAGAGCTAAATTTGAGCAGCTTGCAGATTCTCTGATCAAGAGAACTCTTGAGCCATGTAAAAAAGCCCTTAAAGATGCTGGCTTAACTGTAGATAAAATCGATGAAGTAATCCTGGTGGGTGGATCTACCAGAATTCCAAGAATTCAGGAAGAAGTTGAGAAATTCTTCGGAAAGAAACCTTCCAAAGGTGTTAACCCGGATGAGGTAGTTGCGGTAGGTGCTGCGATTCAGGGTGGTGTATTAACAGGTGAAGTAAAAGATGTACTTCTGCTTGACGTAACACCGCTTTCTTTGGGTATTGAAACCATGGGAGGTGTGTTTACCAAACTGATTGAGGCAAACACCACTATTCCTTCAAAGAAATCAGAAGTATTCTCTACTGCATCCGATAATCAGCCTTCAGTGGAAATACACGTGTTGCAGGGCGAAAGACCAATGGCGAAAGACAACAGAACAATCGGTCGTTTCCACCTTGACGGAATTCCACCAGCACCAAGAGGGGTTCCTCAAATTGAAGTAACTTTTGATATCGATGCCAACGGTATTCTTCATGTATCTGCGAAAGACAGAGGAACCGGAAAAGAGCAGAAGATCAGAATCGAAGCTTCATCCGGATTAACAGATGCGGAAATCGAAAAGATGAAAGCAGAAGCGAAAGCAAACGAAGAAGCAGATAAGAGAGAAAAAGAAACTGCTGAAAAAATCAACTCAGCTGACTCTTTGATCTTCCAGACTGAAAAGCAATTGAAAGAGTATGGAGATAAGCTTTCTGAAGGAAACAAATCTGCTATTGAAGGCGCTCTTGCTGAACTTAAAACTGCTCATGGTTCAAGAAATATAGAAGCAATTGATGCTGCTTTGGCAAAATTGAACAACGCATGGCAGGCTGCTTCTCAGGAAATGTATAATGCAACACAGGGAGCCGCTTCTGATGCTGGTGCTGCTGGCAGCCAGGCTGCAGATAATGGCGGAGTGACTGATGTTGACTATGAAGAAGTGGACAGCAACAAAAATAAGTAATTAGGTAGTAAGTGATAAATCTTAAGGTTTAACAATGAAGCCCTGAAGTAACACTTCAGGGCTTTTTTTATTAATGATTAGCTAAGTCTACTAAGTGTCTTCACAAGCGATGGATTGGATTTGCCATAACTGACAATTTTTGCATCAAGAGCTGTATTGCTGAATTTTTTCAGTACTTTGATAAGTGATAACTAAATAACCTATTAAAACACTGTTAGAAGGAATAGTAAGGCCTAGCTTTTCTCTTTACATATCTTCATGTTGATGATTTACAGTGGTTTTAACTAAAGCTCTGAAAAACCCGTATACACAACGAATTTCAATTCAGAATATACATTCATTATTAGAAACGGATTGTTTATTAATTCTCCATGAAGGCTTCAATCATTGATTTACCCTGTGAAATCTGAGTGGTAGGTCATTGAAGCTTAAGTATATTAAGCTGCGGAAATGACAAGGATTTACCTGGCGTCTGACTTTCCGGAGGGAAGTCCGCTGATTTGAATCCCCTCTGGTGTTTCGTATCTTGCATTAGTATTAAAAAAATTACCACACTATGTTTTTAAAACATCTTAAAGCCTTTAGTGGCGCGCTTTCCTGTTTATTGATATCAGGGACTATTTGTGCTCAGAATTATCCAGCGGTGTTGGATGTCAATAACTTAAATGGCAGGAACGGATTTGAAATACCTGCAATTAAAACAGGAGACCGAATAGGTACAGATGTAGATTTTATAGGCGACCTGAATGGAGACGGATTTGATGATATCATAATTGGTTCTCAGGAAGAAAACAACACTGGATTTGAATTGGGGGGGACGGCATACATTGTTTTCGGCTCTGATAAACCATTTGCTCCTACTTTTGATCTCAACTCGCTGGATGGTACAAATGGCTTCATCGTTTATGGAATTTCAGAAGATGAAAGAAGAGGAATCGTCGCAAAAGGAGTGGGGGACGTGAATAACGATGGAATAGATGACGTAGTTATTGGAACGGAGCGGGATAAACATATTATCCTGTATGGTAAAAATGGGAGTTTCCCTTCAAAGATGACGGTTAACGATATCAACGGTAGTAACGGGTTTATAATCCTACAGAATGGCTTGACTGAAATCACGGCTGCTGGTGATGTGAATGGCGATGGAATCGGCGATATTATTCTGGGGTATCCTCATTGGAATGGAGAAACCTGGGTTATTTTTGGTAAAAACGGAAACTTCCCTGCCACTATTGACGCATCGTATATCAATGGAATCAACGGCTTTATTGTGTCAGCAGCTCAGCATACTTCCAGAGCTTCGTACCTTGTTGGCGCTGCAGGAGATGTGAATCATGATGGTTACGATGATATCATAATAGGTAACTGGGCTGATACGTATTCAACAAAGCCCAATTTAACGCACGTGGTATTGGGCAGACCTGCACCGTTTCCTGTCCAGATAGATATCAATGCTCTAAATGGAAGTAATGGATTTGCTATTGAAAATTATGGTGGATTTTTGAAGTGGGTGGGTAAAGTTGGAGATGTCAATGGTGATGGTATTGATGATTTCTTTTCAGACAATGCTGTAATAATGGGTTCTTCCAAACCTTTTCCTGCGGTCTTGACAAGAGACAATACTTTAAATGGCAGTAAAGGATTTGAAATTCCAAACGGTGCTTCCCCTTTTGCTGCTGCGGGTGATCTTAATTTTGACGGGGTAGATGATTTTATGGTCGTTGCATCGTATCAGGAAGTCTATGTAATCTATGGAAGTAAAAATGGATTTGATGCAGTATTTGATATTGATGATTTAGATGGAACCAAAGGATTTAAAATTAATAATCTTAGTATCTCCAACTCTGGACGTCCTATCGCAGGAGGCCGTGATTTTAACGGAGATGGTAAAGCAGACTTTATAATAGGCAGTGAGTTTACGAATAGCAAAGGCGTGGTGTATGTAGTGTTTGGGGGAGATCATGTTGTGCTGCCTTTGGTAAATGACTATCCTAAGATTTCAGGAGTATCTTTTGAGAGCTTTAACTGGGAGGTGAAAGCCCAAGAGAAAGGAATCATCTATTATGCAGTCTACAATGGGAAACCTTATGGTGCAATTCAACCAGGTGGTATCCGTAGTGGACATAATGCAATAAAGTCTGGTGCTGTTTCTGTGGAAGATGTAAATACTGTCATTACGGAAGCAATAACCGGTCTTGTAATGGGCAATGATTATTCCCTATATCTGTATCAGGAAGATGAAATCGGGAACATCGGTACTGTTTATAAAGTGGAAAATATAACTACCCTGAATGATACACAAGGCCCCAACCTAGTATGTCCTTCTGATCAAAACATAAACGGAAGCGTATTACCGGATTTCCTTCATCTGGTGGAGGTAATAGATAACCGCGATCCAAACCCTCAGGTAGTTCAGAGTCCTGCTGCAGGCAAACAGCTGATCGAGGGAATGACGATTACCATTACCGCTAATGATGATTTAAATAACTATTCTTTCTGTACCTTTAAAGTATTCAGTGTGCCTACTTCAATAGATGCCGCTATTCCTTCCGGAATAAAAGTTTATCCTAATCCGGTTAAAAACAAAATCTACATTGATGGTGCTGAAACGTATCAGTACAGTATATTGAATTCATTAGGTCAGAAGTGTCTGGAAGGGGTTACCAATGCTGTAATAGATGCAGATGCACTCAATGCTGGATTCTATACGATTCAGCTTTATACCCAGGACGGCCAGTTGCACTATCAGCAAAAACTCGTGAAAGAATAATAGAGGAACATAGTAATTCTTTATTTGAAACAGGTTTGGACATACCATGGTCTAAACCTGTTTTTTTGTTTAAGGTAATGCCATGATGTTCTAATTGAACTTACTGTCTTTTTCTGTGTTCTTTCAATAAATGCTTTTTATTCAATTTAAATTAAAGGATTATTCGTTGTTGTTCAGTGTTTTCATTGAGGTAATGTAGGGGAAAATACAGTGTGACATTGTTCGATATTTCTACTAAATTTGATTAGTAATGGGAGACCTTTTAATAACATATAGTCAGCAGCTTATAAATAACAGGAAGTGTTTTGCATTTCCTGGAGAGGCTATATGTGCTAAAAGTTTTATATCCCATATTTCTCTTTCCCTTCCTAATAAAGACTTTATTAATTAATCCCCGACCCATTCTTTTATCTCTCTAAGGGTTCGGGGAACAGGCGCTTCCTTTGAGTTTCTGTTTTTAATTTAAAAGTCTTTAATCATGTTAAAAAAACTATTTCTAGAACCAGTCGAAAAAATTGTATTGCTCGCTGTTACTTGTTTAACAGTGCTTACCATTTTTATCTCTATATATTTCTCGAATGAATTACTTATTGTAATAAGTGTTCTGTTAACGGTGTTTCTCCTGGCTTTCCAGAAGACTATTATGTCGGAGAGCTGGTATTTTATGAAGGCGGATCTGCATGAGAAGGTAGTAATTAAGGCCGATCAGTGGAGTCGTTCTGTTAAAGCCCTGACGTTTCGTCTGCTTTCAGATAAGCGTAATAAGTATTACTGGCTGTCTTATTTCAAGCTAAACAGTGTCCCTGTTATTGCCGCTTCAGATCCTTCTTCTATAAGAAGTAGAGATTATATCCCGGATGAGTTTATGATTGTCTCCGGGCAAGCCTCGGGTTTTGAGAAAAGTGATTTTAAAATTCATGTGGGAAGCAGTCAGTGTATGCAGCCCTTTATCATGGATGTTTTACATTTCAAACATCCGTACAGCAGCTTCATTGCAGGGAAAGAGTTTGATGCGGCATCTGTATCGGAACAAGCCGGTAAAGACATAGTGCTGGAGATCAATAAAAGTTGTCCGTTTATGACTGGCCGGTCGTTTGATGAAAAGTTGTTTCTTGAAGTAGCGATGAAACCAGAAGTCAGGATGATCGAAGTCGATTTTTCCTCTATGACCGGATGGCTTGGGGAGGAAATGCGGATTGAGGGCATTACCGATCTGTTGAGTTTTATCTGGACGATTAGGCGCATTACTGTTGGGAAGCCTGTTGGAATTAAACTCACCAAATACAACAGAGGATGCTTGTCGAGCCTTTGTAGTACCATAAATAAGTCTTTGATTATTCCTGATTTTATAACGCTTTCAGAAGCGTTTTATACGTCTTTTCAGGCACACCCGGCCAATGAAGGCAAATGCAAAGATGATTTCTTCGCCAATGCCAGCATGGTTTTACGAATGCATAAGCTGGATGAAGAAGTAAAGCTTATTGCAGAAGGTCCTGTTAAATCAGGCTATGAGCTTTATAAATCTTTTGCCCTGGGGATATCGGCGTGGTTCCTTAATTCAAAGACAAGATCAGTTGCATTGAAAACACAACGCTTCTTTTCGGAAGTGCCCGCAACGTCAGAAGAGCTACTGAAGAGCTGTTTCGAATTTATGAAGCTCGGAGGCTATACGGAAACATGGCAGATAGAACCTTATTCCATATATAAAAAAGATGCGAAAGGACGGTACGGGTCACTTAACGACCTGTACTTTCAAAAGACAGGAGGCTTTTCTTCTGCATTAATTAAACATTATAATTTAAACTAATAGACTTTTATGAAAAAGGAAATTATTTTATCTAAAAAAGATTATGACCTTATTACAGGGCTTATTAAAAATGCTCCGTCAGATTTTTCACAGTACAGCTTAAAAAAGCTTAGTACGGAGCTGAAATCAGCCAAAATAGTGGAGACTGAAAGTCTGCCTGCAGATGTAATACGAGTAAATTCAGAGGTTGAAATAGTTGATGAAAAGGATAAAAAGACCATGACCTTTAAGCTGGTTCCCCCTTCTGTTTCAAATCTGAAGGAAAATAAGCTGTCTATACTGGCTCCTTTGGGGTCTGCTATTATAGGGTATAGAAAAGGTGATATTGTAGAGTGGGAAGTGCCTGCAGGTACTAAAGTATTTAAAATAAAAGAAGTAAGAAATTCCTGAAGTAAAAGCCTGTTTTTACCAGCTATATAATTTTATTGAACAGGCGACACAGAGAATGTGCTCAACCGTTACCACTTTTATCCTGATGCTTATGGTAATCGTTGGGCATTCTCTGTGTGGTCTGCTTTTTTTGTGTTTATGCTCAGATGTTCCAAGGTCTGCAATAAAAAGAAGTCAGATAATTTTTTCTGTCATTACATGGAATGGGAACCGGGGAAAGGGTAATAAATGTTCTTTTGCTGCTCTGTTTTTCAATGTGCCGAAAATAAAGGGGGATTCTTTCTTGTTATTATTCAGGGGAATAGCAGCGGCGCGAATCGGTGAAAAGCAGGAACAGACAGAATTTGTGAGAATAAATTTTGAAAAAAAAGTACCTTTGTGAAAATAAAGAGTGGTGGAGTTCATTCTTTTTAGTTTTAATCCTTTAACCCAAACATAAAAATGACAGACGAGAGCAAACCTTGCCCACAATGTAAATCTCCATACGGGTATTTTGGAGGAACATTAATGATGTGTCCGGAATGCGGACATGAGTGGGACCCGGAAGAAGTAGAGGAGACAGGACTTGTAGTGAAAGACGCCAATGGCAATATTCTGAAAGATGGAGACTCTGTGGTGGTAATTAAGAACCTGCCCGTAAAAGGCTCCCCACATCCGGTAAAAGCAGGAACAAAAGTAAAGAATATAAAACTGGTTGAAGGAGATCATAACATAGATTGTAAGATTGATGGATTTGGCTCTATGGCCTTGAAATCGGAGTTTGTGAAAAAGGCGTAGATTTCTTTTGACTAAAACGAAATCGCTTCAAATGGATTAAATAAGGTGGGCTGTCTTGTGTTTAAGACAGCCCACCTTATTAATAAAAGATAGATATTGATTATTGGGTTGGTACAATTTTTTTAGTTACTTGTTCGTGTATACTTCAGGATGTCTTGCCTGGTGCATGTAAAGTATATTTATTCAGGATACACAAGTAAGTAAGAGAGAGTTGTTTCAAATAAGTTGCTTTGTCGCCCATCGTTTCGGAAAGAAATATTTATTAATAAATTCCCCTATATAAAAATAGGTTGCCTTTTGTGGCAACCTATTTTTATATTATCACTTTAATTTTATCAATTACTTCACCAGCTTCTCATAGGCCTGGTCTACAATCTCGAAGTGGAATTGTTCAAACAGGTTATCAAAAGAGGCTGTAATAGCTTCGTTCATGAGATTTCCGATGCTTCCTTCGTGTGTATGGTGGATGGTCTCCGGAGCTTTAAATTTGTTTTCTTCAATAAGCGCTCCAACCTGTTTGTAGGCATCTCTGAAAGGTACCCCATCCAAAACCATTTGATTCACCACTTCCACGCTGAAAAGGTATTTGTATTTCTCATCTTTCAACAGATTGCTTTTTACTTGTATCTGTCCCAGCATGTAAGCAGCGATCTGAAGGCAGTTGTTCAGGTCTTCAAACGCAGGTAAAAAGTTTTCTTTAATAATCTGAAGGTCTCTGTGATATCCTGATGGAAGGTTTGAAGTAATCAGACTAATTTCGTTGGGTAGAGACTGAATCCTGTTACATCTTGCTCTGATTAGTTCAAAAACATCCGGATTTTTCTTGTGTGGCATGATGCTCGAACCAGTAGTCAATTCATCCGGGAAGGTTATAAAACCAAAGTTCTGATTCATGTACAGACAAACGTCCATGGCAAGTCTGCCAAGCGTAGATGCGACAGAAGAAAGTGCTGCCGCAACATTCTTTTCTGTTTTCCCTCTGCCCATCTGAGCGTAAACCACATTGTAGTTTAAGCTGTCGAATCCAAGCAAATCCGTTGTCATTTGCCTGTTCAGTGGGAAAGAAGAACCGTACCCCGCAGCTGAACCCAGTGGGTTTTTATTGGCAATTTTATATGCTGCCAGCATCATATTCAGATCGTCTGCAAGGCTTTCTGCATATGCTCCAAACCATAATCCGAAGGAGGATGGCATTGCTATTTGCAAATGGGTATAACCAGGAAGCAAATCGTTTTTATGTTTTTCGCTCAGTGAAATAAGGAGCTCGAACAATGTCTTTATATTTTCGACCGTGACTCTTATCTGATCTCTGATATAAAGTTTAAGATCCAGTAGTACCTGATCGTTGCGGGAACGTCCGCTGTGTATTTTCTTGCCTACATCGCCAAGTCTTCTTGTAAGAATTAATTCTACCTGAGAGTGTACATCTTCCACGCCATCTTCAATAGTGAACTGTCCGTTCTGAATTTCTCTGTAGATTGCTTTTAATTCTTTGTGAAGGATGCTTAATTCTTCGGATTCCAGCAGCCCGATGCTTTCAAGCATCTGCGTGTGTGCAAGAGATCCCAGTACGTCAAATTCAGCCAGAAGCATATCCATCTCGCGATCTTTGCCAACAGTGAATTTCTCAATGCTTTTATTTACTTCTGTACTTTTTTGCCACAACTTCATGGTAACGTATTTTAATATATCAGATAATTAGAATCAAATAACCAGTTCGCTTAGAACTGCAATGTATCGGTCAATACCTTCTTCAACTTCCGCAATCCAGATAAATTCGTTTGCAGTATGCGATCTTCCAGAGTTTCCTGGTCCCATTTTAACAGATGGAACAGGTACCAGTGCCTGATCAGAGGTAGTTGGAGAACCATAAGGCTTGGCTCCGTATTTTATTGCTGCGTGCACCAGTGGATGTTCCGGATCTATAAAGGATGGCCTCAATCTTACAGATCTTGGTTTTACTTCCGATTCAATATTCTCTTCTATAATGCGAAGAACGTCTTCGTTTCTGTATTGTTCTGTTATGCGTACATCGATGGTAAAGGTGCAGTTTTCAGGCACCACGTTGTGCTGGTACCCTGCATTAATAATGGTTACTGACATTTTCATTGGTCCAAGGTGTGGAGACACCTTTTCGAATTTATATGTTCTGATCCATTCGATGTCCTTCATGGCTTTGTAGATGGCATTGTCACCTTCTTCACGGGCAGCGTGACCGGCTTTTCCTTTGGCAACGCAATCCAGCACCATCAGTCCTTTTTCGGCAACGGCGATATCCATTAATGTCGGCTCTCCGACTATTGCAAAATCTATTGGTCCCAGGTCAGGATAAACAAGTTCAAGTCCGTCAAACCCTGAAATTTCTTCTTCTGCCGTAGCGGCTATCACGAAGTTGTATTTCAGATTTTCTTTCTCGTAAAAATGGATAAAGGTAGCAATAAGTGAAACCAGACAGCCTCCGGCATCATTGCTTCCAAGGCCAAATAACTTTCCGTCCTTTACGATCGGGTCGAAAGGGTCATTGGTATAGCCGGGATTAGGCTTTACAGTATCGTGGTGAGAGTTAAGAAGAATGGTTGGCTTGTTTGGGTCGTAGTGCTTGTTAAAGGCCCAAACGTTGTTCTTCTTTCTGTGAGTCGGGACTCCTCTGTCTTCAAAAAAACTGTTTATCAAATCAGCAGTTTTGTCTTCCTGCTTGCTAAAGGACTCAATTCTTATGAGTCCTTTTAGTAGTTCCAGAGCGTCTTTTTTTAATTTATCCCTATCAAACATAAAAATTTGTAGTTTAATAGTAAAGGCTAATAGCCTTTACTTTATTAGTAAATGATTTTTCTCTTTCTTAATTGTCAGGCCCGTTTCAGACAGACCCAATGACGGCATTTCTTTAAACTTATAACTTATATGTATACTTTCAAAATAAAAACCGCCGGCGTTTTCATAGTTATCAGCCCCGCGTGACACCAGCTTAAAAGCTTCTGCTTTACGCTTTCAGCACTGTTCCTGCCTGTCTGGTCTGATTTACAATGGGAACGATATCGTCGGCGTGACAAATAATTACTGATTTCACCCCGGCTTTGATTGCGTCAAAGGAGTTGTCCATTTTTGGTATCATACCTTTGGCAATAACCCCTTCATGTTTAAGCTGACCGTACTTCTCTGTATTAATAGAAGAGATAACAGAGTCTTTATCCTTGATATCCTGAAGTACTCCTTTTAATTCAAAACAATAAACAAGGCTTACGTCAAAGGATTTTGAAAGCGCTACTGCCAGTGTTGATGCTACAGTGTCGGCATTGGTGTTCAGCATATTTCCCTGTCCGTCGTGTGTAAGAGGGGCTACAACCGGTGTTAGTCCGGAAGAAATAAAGGTTGCTAGCGGGGCAGCATCAATCTTTTCAACGTCGCCAACAAACCCATAATCGATACCATTTTTCACAGGACGTTTGTTCGCCAGAATAATGTTGGCATCTGCACCTGTGAGTCCGATTGCATTGGTCCCCATGGATTGAAGCAGGCTGACAACCTTTTTGTTGATCAGACCTCCATAGACCATGGTGACTATTTTTAATGTTTCGGCATCGGTAATTCTTCTGCCATCCACCATTTGAGCTTCAATGCCAAGACCTTTACTGATTTCCGTAGCTACTTTACCTCCTCCGTGAACCAGAATTTTATTGGCCTTGAGAGAAGAAAGGTCCTTAAGAAATTTATGCAGGGTCTTATCGTCGTCAATGACGTTGCCACCTATTTTTATGACGTAAAGTTTCTCCATTGTTTCGGTTTAAGTAATACGTTGTAAGTGTTCCAAACTTAGCGTATTGCTTTTAAAAGTTGTCTTCTAATATTTTTTTCAGTACCGCCTGTGCAGACCATACTCTGTTTCCAGCCTGCTGTATTACTACGGAATCCGGGCTGTCTATTACAGAATCGGAAACAATAACATTTCTTCTAACAGGCAGACAGTGCATAAATTTTGCCTGATTAGTAAGCTTCATTTTTTCAGGAGTGATCATCCAGCTTTTATCTTTGGAGATAATGTTGCCATAATATTGGTAGGATGACCAGTTTTTAGCGTATACAAAATCTGCGCCTTCCAATGCTTCGTCCTGATTGTAGGTGATCTTGGCTCCTTTCGTAAACATGGGGTCCAGCTCATACCCTTCGGGATGCGTAATCACCAGATCGACATTGGAAGAAGGGTGATTCATCCATTCTGCAAAGGAATTGGGAACTGCCTGAGGAAGTGCCTTTGGATGGGCCGCCCAGGTAAGTACCACCTTGGGTCTTTCTGTTTTCTTTAATTCATTGATGGTGATCAAATCGGCAAGCGACTGAAGAGGATGGCGGGTGGCCGACTCCAGGCTGATTACCGGAACCCCTGAATAGGTTATAAACTTCTGGATCACTTCTTCTTTGTAGTCGGTTTCCTTGTCATTCAGACTTGGAAAGGATCTGATACCAATGATGTCACAGTACTGGCCAATCACAGCAGCTGCCTCTTTAATGTGCTCGCTTGTATCTCCGTCCATTACCACATTATCCCTGATCTCTAGGTTCCAGCTATCCTGACCAACGTTCATGTCCATAACCCTTAGCGTAAGATTATGAGCTGCCTTTTGAGTGCTCAGACGTGTTCTCAGGCTAGGGTTGAAGAATATCAGGCCCAGGGTTTTGTTACGCCCGATATGAGTATATTTCAAAGGATCGTGTTTGAGCTCAAGAGCAAGGTTCACAAGAGCTGTTACATCATCTACATCATGAACAGAGGTAAAATTTCTCATTTATTTTACAAGCATTTTAGACATTACAGATTTGAACGCGTTTAGGAATAAATCCGCTTCTTCTTTTGTAATATTCAGAGCAGGAAGTATTCTCATGGTGTTTTTGTCAGAAGATGATCCGGTGAATATTTTGTGATCGTCGAGTAGTGCGCTTCTTACGGCAGCGCAGGGGATTTCCAGTTCCACACCAATCATCAGTCCAAGGCCTCTTACTTCTTTTACACCTGATACCTTTTTTAGTTCAGTCATCAGGTAGTTCCCTATGTTCTCTGCATTGGTAAGAAGGTTTTCCTCCTTGATTACATCCAGTACTGCGATACCGGCAGCGCAGGCAAGGTGGTTACCACCGAAGGTAGTGCCCAGCATACCATGTACGGCTTTGAAATCAGGGCTTATTAAAACTCCCGCAATTGGGAACCCGTTACCCATTCCTTTTGCAACGGTGATAAGGTCTGGTTTTATTCCGGAGTGCTGGTGCGCAAAGAACTTGCCGCTTCTTCCATAGCCTGATTGTACTTCGTCCAGTATCAGTACTGCGTTATATTTTTTACAAAGTTCTTCTATCTTTTTAAGGAATGGAGTGCTTGGAATCTGAACCCCTCCAACGCCCTGAATGCCTTCAATGATAACTGCAGCGACCTCTTCGTTCATGTTCTTCTCAAATGCTTCAATATCATTGAAGGGAAGAAATTGAATGTTGTCTGTTTGGTTGACAGGTGCCTGCATAGAGCTGCCATCTGTTGCAGCAACGGCAAGAGAGGTTCTGCCGTGGAAGCTTTTGCTAAAGCTTATAATCTTTTTTCTTCCTGTGTGAAAAGAAGCAAGTTTTAAGGCATTTTCATTTGCTTCAGCTCCAGAGTTTACCAGGAAAAGGTTATAGTTGTCGTATCCGGAAAGCTTACCAAGTTTTTCTGCCAGTTCGTTTTGTACAGAAATGATGACAGAGTTGGAATAAAAGGCAATGTTATTCAGTTGTTCGGTAATCTTTTTTACATAATGTGGATGGGTATGCCCAATAGAAATAACAGCATGTCCACCATATAGATCCAGGTATTCAGTACCTTGTTTGTCCCAAAGTTTGATTCCCTGAGCTTTTACAGGCTCCACATTAAGGAGAGGATAGACGTCGAATAGTTTCATTCTTAAGTTGTAAGTTTTAAGTTGTAAGTTTTAAGTGGTCAGCCTTACTTTCTTAATAAAAGAAATCAGCATGGCTTTTACTTCATTTACATCCTGATTCAAGTCATCAAATAATTCCTGAGTCAGGTATTGTAGCTCCTTTGCAAGGAGTAATAAATATTCGGTTTCATTAACAGAACCTAAAGATATCCGCAGAAAATTTGCAAAGTCGGCATTGCTGTTCCTGCCGCAATCCTCTGCTATATTACAGGGGATAGAGGCCCCCGCTCTTCTTAATTGGCTGACCAGGTTAAATACTTCCGATTTCGGAAATGTCTCAGTCGCCTTGCAGATTTTAAGTGTTAGGTTATGAGCCTTTTGCCAAACTTTTAAGTCTTTGTAGTCTTGCACCTACTTATAACTTAACACTTATTACTTATAACTTTTAAAAGTTTGCTGCTTTCAGTCTTAAGCCTTCTGTTTCTTCCAGACCAAATAGCAGGTTCATGTTCTGAACTGCTTGTCCTGAAGCCCCCTTTAGAAGATTGTCAATCATACTCACGATGAGCAGGTAATCGTCATGTTTTTCCAGGTAGACAATTGAATTGTTGGTGTTTACTACCTGTTTAAGATCAGGATTTACCTTGCTGATGTGTGTAAATGGATGTGAAGCGTAATAATTTTCATATAGCTCGTAAGCTTCATCCTGTGTTAAGGAAGACTTCACATGCAGCGTTGCAAATATTCCTCTTGTAAAATCTCCACGGAAAGGAATAAAGTTAATGGATTTGTCCAGTCCGGGTTGAAGCGCTGTTAAGCTTTGTCTGATTTCTTTTAAATGCTGATGCTTAAAGGCTTTGTAGATTGATATATTGTTGTTTCTCCAGCTGAAATGAGAGGTTGCAGAAAGACTTTGTCCTGCTCCGGTGGAACCTGTTATGGCAGAGATATGCACCTCATCCTGAATAAGTCCTTTGGAGGCCAGGGGGAGAAGGCCAAGCTGGATACATGTTGCAAAGCAACCTGGGTTGGCGATGTTATGTCCCTGTTTAATTTTATCTCTCTGAAGTTCAGGTAAACCATAAATAAAGTCATTCCCTTCCTTGGCAATTCTGAAGTCCTGACTCAGGTCGATTATTTTGATTGTTGAAGCAATCTTGTTTTCGGCAAGAAACTTGGCTGCATCGCCATGTCCTACACAAAGGAATAATACATCGATTGCATCCGACAAGGAAGAAGAGAATTTTAGATCGGTAACCCCAAGCAAATCAGTATGCACCTGATAGATTGGATTGCCTGCATTACTTTTGCTGTGAACAAAAACAATCTCAACGGAAGGATGGAAAACAAGGATTCTTAAAAGTTCACCGCCTGTATATCCGGCACCACCAACTATTCCTACTTTAACCTTTTTCATGATTTTATTAAATGCGTAAAGCTTAAAGCAAAAAGCTGAAAGAGTTGTATTCAGTTTTAGCTTTAAGCTTTACTATGGTTTATTATTAATGACCTCATCCTAAATCCTTCTCCTAAAGGAGAAGGACTTTGTTGTGCTGAAAATTTTAAATTGTCTTAAGTTTAATTCTTAAAACTTAAAACTTTTTAGCTGTTTACTTTATGGAAAATCATTGTCTGATTTCCGAAGATCTTGGAGAATCCTTTCACATCTTCCCCAGACCATGCATTGTTCATTTCCCCGTAGCTTCCGAATTTGGAAGACATGAGGTCATGGGCAGATTCAATTCCTATTATATGAAATCTGTATGGAGCGAGGTATACTTTCACTTTACCGGAAACAAACTTTTGAGAATCTTCAAGGAATTGTTCAATGTTTCTCATTACCGGTTCCAGGAACTGACCTTCGTGAACAAAGTTGCCATACCAGCCGGAAAGTTGTTCCTTCCAGTAGGTCTGCCACTTGGTCAGGGTGTGTTTCTCCAATGTATGATGTGCTTTGATGATAACGATCGGAGCAGCAGCTTCAAAACCAACGCGTCCTTTAATTCCGATAATGGTATCACCTACGTGTATGTCTCGGCCTATTCCAAAAGGAGCAGCGATATCGTTTAGTTTTAGTATAGCTTCAACCGGAGAAAGTTTCTCACCGTTAACGCCTACCAGCTCACCTTTTTCAAAGGTAAGTTCCACTTCTTCCGGAGTCGATTTGGTAACCTGAGTAGGGAAAGCAGATTCTGGAAGGTATTTGTCTGAAGTAAGCGTTTCTTTTCCACCCACACTTGTTCCCCAGATACCTTTGTTGATAGAGTAAGCAGCTTTGGTCCAGTCGGCAACCACACCTTTGGATTTCAGGTACTCGATTTCTTCCTCTCTTGAAAGCTTCATATCCCTGATAGGAGTGATGATTCCAATGTTAGGAATCAGGATATTGAAGATCATGTCGAAGCGAACCTGATCGTTGCCTGCTCCTGTGCTACCGTGCGCTACAAAGTCAGCATTGATTTGCTTGCAGTAATCAGCGATGGCAGTTGCCTGAAATACGCGCTCAGCGCTCACTGATAGAGGGTAGGTATTATTTTTTAGGATGTTGCCGAATATGAGGTATTTTATACAGTCTTGGTAAAACTTGTCAACCACGTCAAGGGTAACATGGGTTTTAACTCCCAGTTTGTAGGCTTTAGCTTCAATCTCGTTAAGCTCTTCCTTTGTAAAACCACCTGTATTGACGATGGCGGAATGAACCTCAAGACCTTTCTCTTCTGAAAGATATTTTACACAATAGGAGGTATCGAGCCCTCCGCTAAAAGCCAGTACTACTTTCTTACTCATTAGTGAAAATGCTTAATTGAGCGTTAAATTTAAAGATAAATTTTAAAAACAGGACAAAGGCGACATTTAATTTGTCGCCTTTGCTGTAGAAAAAAGAGTCAATACTTTTGAAGACATCTTAAAAGCTTTAAGCAGCTTATGGTTTTTTAGTCTCTGGAAACGCTCGTAGAGTTTGGATTTCTTCACAAAATCCCACTTTTTCTTGTTCTTTTCTTCCGGATCGTAAAGCATTCCAGTGCAAAGGCAGTTTTTGTAATTCTTGCTTTCCAGGATAGGGAAGTTTACGCAGCTCTGACAGCCTTTCCAGAACGTTTCATCGTCTGTAAGTTCTGAAAAGGTAACCGGACGGTAGCCAAGCTCAGAGTTAATTTTCATCACTGCAGCGCTGGTGGTAAGACCGAAAAGCTTTGCGTTGGGATATTTTTTTCTGGAAAGTTCGAATGCTTTCTCTTTGATTTTGGTAGCAAGCCCTTCTTTTCTGAACTCAGGAGCCACAATCAAACCTGAATTGGCCACATATTTACTGTGCGACCAGGTTTCTATATAGCAAAAGCCGGCAAACTGTCCATCCTTAGTGGTAGCAATGACAGCTTTGCCTTCTTCCATTTTCTTCTTGATATATTCAGGATTTCTTTTAGCTATGCCGGTACCACGTGCTTTGGCACTTTCTTCCATTTCTTTGCAGATTGCTTCTGCAAGAACTTTATGTTTTTCCCCAGCTATAGTTACAATAAAATCAGCCATTTTTCTGCTCAGATAAATTATTTGATAAAATTAACCCTGGCTTATACTAAATAATAGAGCCTTTTTAAACTTTAATTTTAAATAAAATGAGTAAAGAGAGAATTGAGAGCAGAATTACCGCATGGGTAATTCAAGAGGTATACCGGCCTACGGCCTGGGGTTCCTGAATGGTAAAATTCTTCCTGCACCCATTGTAGTGGGAGTATTGATGAGGTTAGAATATGTAAAAGTATTTACCATTTTTTACTAATGAAAGAATGCACGAAGTTAAATCAAAATGCAGATTTTTCAAAAAGAGTTCGGAGAAAATCCATAAAAAAAATCCTTTATTTTCTTCTGATAAAAATGCATGCCGGTTGGTCGCACAGGTGCCACTCATTATCAGTCGTTTGCTCCTGTTTATCGGTTGGATAAATGACTACATTTCCTTCAGGGGCTCTGATGTTTTTTTCTCCTATTTTTATACCTGCCGGCATCGTAGGGCAAAATGTCTTTTTTAGAATGGAGAATGTACACATTCCTCGCTGTGTTCCGATTGTCGGTGTTTAACTTTATTTTCCATAAAAACGTCTCTGCCTGCGCCACCAGCGGTGCTTCACAGATAAATTCCATGATTCTGGTTTCTCCTGGACTAAAACTCTTGTAGTTGTTACTGTCTATAGTGCTCACGCCTTCCGGGATGGTTAGTTCATGCATTTGATTGCCAAAGTTGTCCTGAACATGTACATCGCCTTTCATCGACATCTTTTCTTTTGGACAGAAAAATTCCATGGTGCAGTTGTTGGTGATTTTGCAAGTCAGTACAAAAAAGTGTTCTTCACTGATGAATACTTTCGGCTTTTCCCCGGGCAGGTGTTCCAGGTGAAATTTTACCGGCCTGATCTGAGCAGAAAGAGCTGTGATTTCGAGATTACCGAGTGTGATGGTATCCCCGATTTTTAACGTGTTGTCCAAAATGTTCTGTATCTCCGAAGTCTGTTGGGATACAGTCGTATTTTCCATGGAATCTTTAGCTTTCAGAAGCGTAAGGGCCTCTTCCAGACGCAATTCTTTTATTGCCTGAGAAATTTGCTCGTCTATTTTCTGTTTAGGTGAGGATGGTTTCAGGGAAGGTTTAGCGTTCATGCAAATCTTATACCTATTGTCCTGAAAAATGACTTTGAACGTTTGCACTTCTGTCATAAGCATAACCGGTTCGCCATTCATGAGACTGTAAAGGGCGTTTTCCGGATCCGGTATTTTGTCTTCATTGCCGCTTATTGAGTGGAGCATGAAAAATCCTAACTCCCTCATAATGTCTTCGGCATCAGGTCTGTATAGCTTAGTGACGACGAGGAGAGTATCTGAATTTTTTTCTGTTTTCAGTATCTCATATTTGTATTGTTTTCGTACTTTTTTGGGAAGCTTTTTTCTCAGATAGTTTTTCCTGTTGATTTCTCTAATAAAGAGCTCACGTGTTTTAAGCTTTTGATCTTCAGAAGAAAGAAGCTCGTATGCCTCATCTGGTCGGGAGTTGATATAGGTTAACTCGAGATAATTTCTGACGACATCTTCGGGTTTTTGGCGGCAGCCGCCCAGCCCCCCTGTTACGAGCAGTACCAAAAGAATATATAAGTATAGTTGTATCTTCTTTCTCATAGCTGGTTAAAAAATGATCGTTCGCATTTCGTCCACCTTACCAGAAGAACTATAAAAAAATAATTAATGTTAAATCGCGCCGTATGCTATTGAAAAATAGGGGAATAAGTGGTTATTTGGAGATGTTTGTTATTTTTGACAAAATATTTTATAATCAGGCGGGCAGGAATTTGAATTAAAAAAACTAAAAACTTGGGATGGCTGGTTCAAAATCTTAACTTTGCCCGATTATTTATTGGATAAATTGTAATTCGGAATTTAGAGGTAATGAAAATTTTAAAGTTTGGCGGGACTTCGGTTGGAACAGCAGAAAGTATCAGAAAGGTTGTAGATATTCTGCTTTCCTATAAAAAGAAGAAGCAGGAGTTTGCCGTAGTTTTTTCAGCAATGTCTGGAATTACCAATCAGCTGATTGAGGTAAGCAAAAAAGCTGCAGAAAGTGATGAAGACTATCATGCAATTCTTAAATCCATTGAGAATAAGCATATCAATGCTGTAAAAGCACTTATTGATATAAAAGTTCAGAGCAAGGTAATTGCTCATATCAAACTGCTTATCAATGAGCTTGAAGATCTTTTGCACGGAGTTTATCTTCTGAAAGAGCTTTCTCCAAGAACAACTGACCTGGTCGTAAGTTTCGGCGAAAGAATGTCAACCTACATTGTTTCGGAATTCATGAAACAATCCGGCATCGATGCTGAATTTTGCGATGCCCGCAAGCTGATTATTACCGATAACAGTTTTGGCGCTGCGGTTATTGACTTCAAAGCGACCGATAAAAATATAAAAGAACACTTTAAAGCGACCAAAAAAGTTCAGGCTGTTACAGGGTTTATCAGCTCTACTGCCAAAGGGGAAACTACTACCTTAGGCCGTGGAGGTTCTGATTATACTGCTTCTGTAATCGCTGCAGCGCTGGGTGCAGCAGAAATTGAGATCTGGACAGACGTAGATGGCGTGATGACTGCTGATCCTAAAAAAGTAAAAGGAGCCTTTACCTTACCGGCTATCTCTTATGTAGAAGCCATGGAAATGTCTCACTTTGGCGCAAAGGTCATTTATCCTCCGACATTACAACCTGCATTTAATAAAAAAATTCCTATCTGGATTAAAAACACTTTCAATCCGGAGTTTGAAGGAACTTACATTAGTGCTAAAACCAAGGCAAATGATTTTCTGATCAAAGGGATCAGTTCCATCAGAGAAATTGCTTTGATCAGCCTTCAGGGAAGTGGTATGATGGGCGTACCAGGGGTTTCTGCCCGCTTGTTTGGCTCCCTGGCAAAGAAAAAGATTAACGTAATATTGATTACCCAGGCATCTTCGGAATATTCTATCTGTTTTGCCGTAGAGCCTAAGGAGGCCGAATATGCTGCTTCTTTGATTAATGAAGAGTTCGCCAATGAAATTCAGGCGAAGAAAATTGACCCGGCAATTGTAGAATACGATCTGTCCATTGTGGCTATTATCGGTGAAAACATGAGAAATACTCCGGGTATCGCTGGTAAGTTCTTCGCTTCACTAGGAAAAAACGGGGTCAACATTCGTGCTATAGCACAGGGATCTTCAGAGCTAAACCTGTCTGTGGTCATAGGAGAGCATGATTTATCCAAAGCCTTAAACTCTCTGCATGAATCATTCTTCCTGTCAGATATCCGTACCTTAAATGTATTTGTGGTAGGGCTGGGACTGATCGGAAGTACGCTTTTAAAGCAGATCCAGAAACAGTCAGCTCAATTGCTTAAAGAAAGACTTCTGAAGATTAATATCATCGGTATCGCCAATAGCAAGAAAATGGTGATCGACGAGAATGGTATTAACCTGAAAGACTGGAGCGGAAAACTGGAGAAGGATGGTGAGAAAATGAAAATGGCTGCTTTTGTTGAGAAAATGAAAAGCCTTAACCTTCAGAATTCCGTTTTTGTAGACTCCACCTCGAGCAAAGATGTGGTAGAGCACTATGAGGACATTCTGAATGCAAGTATTTCCATCGTAACGCCTAATAAACTGGCCAATTCCGGGTTATATAAAAATTATCAGAAGATTCAGTCTGCTGCGTTTAAACACGGAGTGAAGTTTCTTTATGAAACCAACGTGGGCGCAGGACTTCCCGTTATTAATACCCTGAAAGACCTTAAGTACAGTGGTGATAAGATCCTGAAGATTGAAGGTATCCTTTCGGGAACGCTTTCTTTTATCTTTAATACCTTTAAAGAAGGAACCACTTTTAGTGAGGTAGTGAAGGAAGCGAAAGAAAAAGGCTATACAGAACCAGATCCCAGAGATGACCTTAACGGGATGGATGTTGCCAGAAAGATCCTGATATTGGCAAGGGAAGCAAATTACACGTTGGAACTGGGTGATGTTGAAGTAGAGAATATTCTTCCGGAACCTTGCAGAAAAGCCAAAACCATAGAAGATTTCTTTGTACAGCTGGAGAAAAATAACGATGTGTTCTCTAAAAGGAGAGACGAGGCTGCCAAAAAAGGAAAAGTGTTGCGATTTATAGCAACCCTGGAGAATGGTAAGGCAAGAGTGAGTCTGGAAGCTGTTGGAGCAGACCATCCGTTCTACTCTCTGAGTGGAAGCGATAACATGATTGCGTTTACAACAGAGCGTTATAAGGACAGACCTTTGGTTATTAAAGGTCCGGGCGCAGGGGCAGAGGTTACTGCTGCTGGTGTCTTTGCTGAAATCATCAGCATAAGCAATTATTTGAAAAGTTTTGTCTAGTATGAGAGATAGTATAAAAGTGTTTGCCCCTGCTACAGTGGCAAATGTGGCTTGTGGGTTTGATGTGCTGGGTTTTGCGGTGGAGAATCCTGGTGATGAAGTAATACTTACCAAAAAATCTACACCCGGAGTAACGATTACCACCATTACAGGAGACGATGGAAGGTTGACCAAAGATGCGGATAAAAATACCGTTGGAGTAGCAGTTTCCCGTTTCCTCAATCACCTTCAGATTGATGCAGGTATTGAAATTACACTTCATAAAAAAATGCCTCTGGGCAGCGGACTTGGTTCCAGTGCAGCCAGCGCCGTTGCAGGGGTTTTTGCCGTTAATCAGTTATTAGGGATGCCTCTGAATCAGCAGGAATTGCTTCCATTTGCCATGGAAGGAGAAAGAATTGCCTGCGGGAGTGCCCATGCTGATAATGTTGCTCCTTCTTTGTTAGGTGGTTTTGTCTTAATCAGAAGTTATGATCCTCTGGATGTGATCAAAATTCCTACTCCTGCAAATTTATATTCTACCATCATTCATCCTCAGGTAGAAGTACAGACCAAAGATGCCCGTGAAATACTGAAGAAACAGATACCTTTAAGAGATGCTGTTACGCAGTGGGGGAATGTAGGAGGACTGATTGCCGGACTTATGCTTTCCGATTACGGACTTATCGGCAGGTCTATGAAAGATGTGATTGTAGAACCGATCCGGGCTATACTGATCCCGGGCTTTGAAGATGTAAAACAGGCCGCTTTAAGTGCAGGAGCCCTTGGCTGCGGAATATCAGGTTCTGGTCCTTCGATCTTTGCCCTCAGTACTTCTGAAGAAATCGCTCAAAAAGTTGGCAGAGAAATGCAAAATGTATTGACCTCTATCAATATAGGTAGCGAAGTTTATATTTCTAAAATCAATAATTCAGGTCCGCAAATTCTGGACTAAATTGTCACTATATACAATGAGATTATACAGTACTAATCGTTCTGCAGCTGAAGTGTCTTTTAAAGAAGCTGTTTTTAAAGGTTTGCCAGATGATAACGGGTTGTTTATGCCCATATCGATTCCACAGCTGCCTTCTTCCTTTTTTGATTCCATAGATAAACTTTCTTTTCAGGAAATTGCATTTCAGGTTTCCAAAGCGTTGATCGGGGATGAAATTCCGGATGCAGATCTGAAAGCAATTATTGACGATGTACTTTCTTTTGATGCTCCGCTGGTAAAAGTAGAAGAAAATATTTCCGTACTTGAACTGTTCCATGGGCCGTCTCTTGCCTTCAAAGATTTCGGAGCAAGATTTATGGCTAAAGTCATGTCGTATTTCCTTCAAAAAGAAAAAAAGGAAATTCACATTCTGGTTGCGACTTCAGGGGATACGGGTAGTGCAGTGGCTCAGGGATTTCTGGGTATGCCTGGGATTAAAGTGACCATCCTATACCCAAGCGGAAAAGTAAGCGATATTCAGGAAAAACAATTAACCACCCTGGGGCAGAATATCACCGCTCTTGAGGTAAATGGTACTTTCGACGATTGTCAGCGCTTGGTGAAAGAGGCCTTTTTGGATAAAGAACTTAACAGCAAAATAAATCTGTCTTCTGCAAACAGTATAAATATAAGCAGACTGATTCCCCAGTCATTCTATTATTTTTATGCCTATTCCAGATTGAAGTCATTAGGTTTGCCGGTTGTGTTTTCCACTCCAAGTGGAAATTTTGGTAACCTTTGCGGTGGTCTTATTGCCAAAAAAATGGGCTTGCCTGTTCATAAGTTTGTAGCTTCCACCAATGCCAACGACGTAGTTCCGGAGTTTTTGGAAACAGGTTTATTCAATCCTCGTCCATCAGTTGCCACTATCTCAAATGCCATGGATGTGGGCAATCCGAGCAATTATGCACGCCTGGTGGAGCTTTACGGAAAAGATCTTGAGGCTATCAGAAAAGATATTTATGGTACAAGATACACCGATGAAGAAACTGCCAGAGCGATCGAAAACGTTTATAAAGCTACCGGTTATGTAATGGATCCTCATGGTGCTGTGGCGTATCTTGGTTTGAAGGACTATGCTAAAGCTACAGGAGAAATATTTGCAGGGGTATTCCTGGCAACGGCTCATCCAAGCAAATTCATAGAAGTGGTAGAGAATATTATAAATAAAAAAGTAGAACTACCAGAGCGTTTACAGGCTGTAGTGAATAAGAAAAAAGAAGCAATTCCATTAACTTCTGAATTTTCTGATCTGAAATCTTATTTGCTGAAATCAATGTAATTTTTTACATAGTTTTAGCATAATTTTATTAAACGGGCAGGTTGTAAAAGACCTGCCCGTTTTTTTTTGTGCAGATTCAATCACCCGGATTGCCGGATATGGAATTTTATAGTGAAGCGGTGTGTTATTTAGGCGAAACAGGAATAAAAAGAATAACTGAAGCCAATAAAGGCCTGTTTGGCTTGATTAATTGGACTTTAACTTCCGGGAGCGGGCTTTTTATACCCTGTTACAGGGTGAATCCATGATCTAAATTCGTTATACAGTGAGCAGCGTTGTACTAAATATTAAGGCTATTCGAAAGCAAAAAGGAGTAAGTCAGGAATATCTGGCTTATTTATTGGGAATTGACTATTCAACCTACGGTAAAATAGAACGAGGGGCAATTTCCCTTACGGTCGATCGTCTGGAAAAAATAGCCGCCATATTGGAAGTAACAGTAGAGGATATTTTCAAGTGGAAGTCTGAACCGTCTGAAAAAGAGGGTGTTGAGAAAGAGTTGGTGGAGCAGAAAGTGCATAACGAGCAGCTGGTTCAGGAATTAGAACGTATGAAAAAGGAGGTTGAGCTTCTAAAACAGCAGCTTTCTGATAAAGACAAAATAATCTTTTTGCTTGAAAATAAATTGAATAAAAGCGGGGAGTAAGAGGTAAAGTCAATTTTTGAGTAATTTTTTTGATGTAATTTTTTTGCCATTTTTTATGGATAATGGAAATGTTTTTTTAACTTTATAAAAATTAATTACTTACTTATGAATACAGGTACAATCAAATTCTTCAATGAAAGCAAGGGGTATGGCTTCATTAAAGATGAAAGTTCAAATCAGGAAATTTTTGTTCATGTGACAGGTCTTGAAGACAAAGTAAAGCAAAATGATAAGGTTGCTTTCAAAGTGGTGGATGGCAAAAAAGGCCTTAGCGCGGTGAATGTAAAGAAAATTTAATTATTTTATTTACAGGTGGCAAAAGAACTTACCCGTGGCAACGCGGGTTTTTTTATTTCATTTTTTTAACTAAAATGTTGGGAACAGGGACCGATTCTGGTGTCAGATAATCCGGTAAAAAAGATGAAGAGTTAACTTCCAAAGACCAGCTTCAGGGCACTTTAAAGAATTTCATAATCAACAGGATAGATTGTTTTTGTTCAATTATTTTTAGTTTGGTTACAATTTTTTTTGAAATAGTATATACAATATGGTATTTTGCCTGGATTCTATATACTAAAACTAATTTTTGAAATGAATAGACCTTTATTCGTATTATTAATTTCATTTTCCCTGCTCACGGTAAACTTAAGTGCTTTGGCTCAGGGATTTGCTACACAGGATTATAAAAAAGCTTTATGGATGACCACCAGAATGTACGGAGGACAACGCTCTGGTGAAAATAACTGGTTAATTTATAATCACTTGCCTGCCGGAGTGCCGGAGGCATTGAGAGGTAAATCCTTTATTAACGACAAAGACACAGACGGATACGATCTGTCCGGAGGTTGGCATGATTGCGGAGACCATGTGAAATACGGACAAACCGAGTTTTATTCAGCGTATATGCTTTTGAAAGCTTATGCAGAATTTCCAGAGGGATATGATGATTACTATTCCTACGATTATAAAGGTTATAAAACATCCGGAGAATGGAGTTGGGAAGGAAATAAGCATGACCCCAATGGTATTCCTGATATTCTGGATGAAGTAAAACATGCAACCGACTATTTTATAAAGTGTACCCGCAACGCAAGCACTTTTTATTATCAGGTAGGAAATAGCCACTATGACCATAATAAATGGGTAACCTCTGTTAAAATGCAGACGCTTCCTGTGGGAGATGGAGGGGATCCAAGACCTGTTTATAAAAACCCTAATGATGCTTCCATGCCATCTTTTTGTGGTGCTACTCTGGCCCTTATGTCAAGAATGTACAGACCTTTTGATCCTGCATATGCAGATCTGTGTTTGCAGCACGCCCAGTATGCCTACAGCTATGCCAAAGCACATCCTGGTACGGTAGGGGCGTTTGAGGGTGGATTTTACGGCGCAAACAAAAACTGGAAAGACGATTTTGCTACAATGTGTGCTGAGCTGTATTGGGCGACTAATAATGATACCTATAAAACAGAAGCATTTCAGTTTACGCTTCATAAAGACAATGCAGGAGCTTACGATATAACCGGAAACAACTTCGGTTTTGATTATGAAAACAATGGTGAAATTGCCATATACAACCTGGCTGTGTTAGGAAAGTCTGGCGCTAAATCCATTTTTAATACCATTATCAACGATCTTTACCTTGCTAAAACACTTCCTGATGGTCAGTTTTCTTCAGGAAATACATCCTGGGGAGTATTGCGTTACAATGCTAATGCAGCATTGTTAGTGGCGTTGTGGCAAAAGCTAAATGGCACAGATGCTACTCCTCATAAATTTATCTATGATAATATAGACTATATCCTTGGTAAAAATTCAGCGAACTATTCTTTCATCGTAGGATTCGGAGCCAACTCGCCTAAGCACCCGCACCATAGAAATGTTTATCTGAATGACGAAAACCCTGCGGATGGAGGACCTAAAATGGCAATGGTTATTCCAGAGAAGAACAAACAAGTTGGATTGCTGGTAGGTGGTTCGAGATCTCCATCAAGTTATATCGATCATATCGATCAATATGTATATTCTGAAAGTGGTATCGATTACAATGCCTGTCTTGTAGGGGCGCTGGCATTTATCAATTCCAAACTGGCTCCTGTAAATACTGGAAAATTTGGCAAAACAACCCCTGATCTTGGTGCAAGCCAGTCCATATGCGGAAAAACAAGTATTGTACTGGATTCTAAAGTGTCGGTGGACAATGTAAAAACATTTACCTGGTACAAAGATGGAGCAGTAATCTCTCCGGCTTCAAAAACTCAAAACACCTTGACTGTAACAGAGGCGGGAGTTTATAAATGCAGACTGGATTCCCTGACAGAATGGTTCACAGAAGCAAGTGTGGAAATCCTTGGCGTGTTGCCGGCTGTTTCTCTTGGTGCAGATAAAGAACTTTGTACTGAAACTTCCATTACCCTGGATCTTGGCGTTTCCGGGGCAGGTATTCAATATAGCTGGACTAAAGACGGAGCGCCGATTAATGGTGCTACCGCACAGCAATATGTAGTGACGCAGGCCGGAACGTATGTGGGTACAGTAAGTGCTACCGGGTGCCCTTCAAAGTCAGATGAGGTAACCATTACCTCAAAGTTATTGAGCGTGGTAAACGACACCATTTGTGAACCAGGCAAAGCCAATCTGAAAGTAAATGCGGCCAGTGGTGTTTATGAATGGTTTGATGTTCCAACCGGAGGAACGGCCCTTGCGACAGGTTTAACCTTTAGTCCAAACATTACTACTTCCAAAATATACTATGTTCAGGATGGTAATTCTGTTGCTGCTACAGCCGGACCTTCCTCTTCTACTCATACATTGAGTTCTCCGGAAAATGGTGGAAATATAGGAATCCGATTCACAGCTGAGAGAGCTTTTACAATTACCCAGATAAAAGTACTGCCATTTATATATTCTTGTAATAATGGAGATTCTGTGAGGGTGAAAATTGATTTGAAGCAAAACGGAACTATTATAGAAAGTTATACTTCTAGTGGGGTTGCATGTACAGGAGCGCAAAGCAATCCTCCATTCAATACGTTCTATGCTTTAAATTTCCCTGTACCAATAGAAATACCAGCGGCTGGGAATTATGAACTTACTCCTTCTGGCGGCAATCAATTGGTATGGTTTAAAAATGGGGCAAATTTTTCAGCCATGGGCGTTGAGGGTATAATAGGTATTACAGATGATACAAGGGATGATGCAAGTGGATCCTTCCCAGGTATTTTTGACATCAAAATTCAGGCGGGAAATGCCTGTGCAAGAACTCCTGTTTATGCGGTAGTCGATGCTCAGAACGACAGATGCAGAATCGTTTCTTCAATTGGAGAAGCTGCTTCAGGCAAACTTGTTGTTTTCCCTAATCCATCAGCTTCGGACTTCATCATTGAAGCTCCGGAAAATTCTACCATCAGAGTTTATGACGAACTGGGAAGAATGTTGCTGGAATCTCCTACCAATGGAAAAACTTCTTTCGGTGAGCAACTAACTCCAGGATTGTATCACGTAATCCTCTTCCAGAATGGAAAAATGATCAATTCGGGAAATATTATAAAACAATAACGAACTGATCTTATATAAAAAGAGCCTTTGGTTTATTCAATCAAAGGCTCTTTTTTTGATGGTCTTGTCTGATTCTTATTAGATGTTGATCGCCTCATAAAGTCTTATATAGACCATAATAACAATCTGTAAAATTAAATCGGCGTTACGGTGAATTATTTGTAGTGCTGAGGCGTTATGTAAATGGTTGTGCGCAGCCGAAAGTTAAGGTTATTAATTCAGGGAAGTTCGGGAAACCGGATTTCCCTGTTTTTTTGTATTCTCAAATGAATGCTTCAGATCCAGGTCATTCATGCATTTAAAATGCCCTTTGGGGCACTTTTTATGACCAATTTTGGAACAGGGTCTGCAGCTTAAGGTAGTGTTTTCAATAATATGGTAGTCCGTTAGATAGGGATACATGCCAAATTCCGGAACGGTATTTCCCCAAACGGAGTAAATCTCTTTTTTAAAGGCAGCAGCGATATGCATAAGTCCGGTATCATGGCTGATCACAAATCGGGATTGCCTGAGAAAATAAGCCGACTGGTTCAGGGAAAGCTTGCCGCTCAGATTTAGAACTTTAAAAGGCAGGTTTTGACAGGCTTCCACAACAAGATCTCCGGTTTGGGTATCCTCTTTACCGCCTAGCAATACAACAGGCAGGGTTTGGGCCCTGCATGCTTCAATGAGTTTTTTCAACGGCAGTCGTTTAGTGGCATGTTGCGCTCCGATGGCAAAAGCAATATACTTATTGGGCTCCAGTTCGTAGTTTGAGAGACTGACTTCGTCTTTTGCCGGAATAAAATAATCCAGGCCTTTTCCGTCATTGGTAACTCCTAACGGTCCAACGGTCGCCATATACCTGTCCACAATATGCACGGAGGGAAGTCTGTTAATTTTGAGGTTTACCAGCAACCATTTTTGCAGGTTGAGCTTGTTAAACGTAAACGATTTTTTCCCCAATTTCCATTTAATGATAGAGGTACGAAGATTATTGTGCAGGTCAATGATGTAATCGTAGTCCTCTTTTTGGAGCTCTTGTATCAGTAGAGTTAGCGACTTCTCCAGATAAAATATCTTATCGATATAAGGATTGTGTTCAAAAAGAATCCGGAACTGGCTTTTGGTGCAATAGTGTATTTCCGCTCCGGGAAGTTGTTCCTTTAAGGTTCTAACAACCGGAGTGGTCAATACGATATCACCTATGGAAGAAAAACGTAAGATCAGTACTTTAGGCATTAGAGGAAGTCTTAACGCTGTTTTTCTTTTTGTTAAAATAATTTTCTACTTCCTGCAGGGAGAGTGCGTTAAACGTCATTTCTTTCGTTAAGCCGGCTTTCCTTCCAACATGCACACCATAGTGCATATCCAGAAACCCTTCCATTTCATGAGCGTCCGGATTTATGCTGATCATTATGCCTTTTTCCAGTGCATAACGCACCCATTTCCATTCCAGATCCAGCCTTCTGGGATGTGCGTTGATTTCGATAATAACATTATTCTCCGCACAGGCATCGATAACTTTTTTATGGTCGATGGGGTAACCTTCTCTCTTGAGCAGTAGCCGTCCGGTCGGGTGACCGAGAATGGTGGTATAAGGATTTTCTATTGCTTTAATAAGTCGTTCTGTAGCTTTCGCTTTGTCCATTTTCAGGTTGGAGTGGATCGATGCTACAATAAAATCAAAAGAAGCTAATACCGAATCCTCATAATCCAGGCTGCCATCGTTCAGAATATCCGATTCTATTCCTTTAAAGATTTTGAATGGCGCTAATTTTTGATTCAGGGCATCGATTTCTGCATGCTGCTCCGTGATACGAAATTCCTGAAGTCCATTAGCATAGAAAGCAGACTTGGAATGGTCACTTATCCCCAGGTACTCGAACCCTAACTCTTTGCAATACATTGCCATTTGCTCAAGCGTATGCACTCCGTCGCTGTAGGTGCTATGATTATGCAGGGTTCCTTTAAGGTCCTTGTAGGTAATGAGTTCCGGAAGGTTGCTGGCTCTTGCTTTTTCTATTTCATCATACCCTTCTCTTAGTTCCGGAACAATGTAGGGAATATTCAAATGCTCAAAGATATCCTGTTCGTTTCGGAAATCTTTGGAACTCAAAAGCTGAAACAGGTTGGTTGATGTACCCAGATCAGTTTTCAGATGGGAAGCACAGGCAGAGTGGAGGTATACAAAGTTACCAAACCGCTCTTCCGGACAAACTTTTATCTCAACTTTTATCTCGGTTAAAAGATCTTTTCCCCTCCATACAAACGGACCGGAAGCTTTAACGTCCTGTTCCAGTGTTTTTATCAGACTAACAGCTTCAAATACTTTTTGAGGCTGATTTTCCCCGGCAATTAGCAGGATGGTGTCCACTGTCTCGGATTTTCTATAGATATCTCCGGCCAGTGATATGTTGAGGTTTAATGCGGAAAGGTCTTTTTCAAGTTTCAGGGCAGTAGCTTCCGCTTCCGCATACATCCATTTGTCTTTATGAGCGGAGGCAAACAGGAGCTCTTTTTTAATGCTTTCCTGGGTTTTTTCCCCGAAACCTTTCAGTGAAGCAAGTTTATTCTGGTTGCAGGCTTCCAGAAGAGCTTCGGTGGAAACAATATTTAGTTCTTTCCAGATGCTGCGTACTTTTTTGGGGCCTATGCCTTTAATATTCAGAAGGTCAATAACTCCTTTAGGGGTTTGCGCCAATAGGGAAGATAATTCAGGGAAAGTACCGGTGGTATTCAGTTCTTGAATTTTTCCGGCCAGACTTTTTCCAACTCCTTCCAGAGAGGCGAGCTCTTCCAGTGAAAGCGATGCCAGATCGCTGGAGATTTTATCAAGATTGTAAACAGCATTCTGATAGGTCCGGATCTTGAATGGATTTTCCTCATGAAGCTCCATTAAGGACGCTGTGAGTTTGAAGATGTTGATAATTTCCTGATTGCCCATTGATTCAAAATTAAAATAAAAATGAGGAGAAACCAATGAAGGTTTACGCTCATAAATGTTTTTAGAGGAATAAGGGTTCCGACAGAAAGAATTTCTTTCGGGTTTAAAGGAAAAAGTTAATTTTGAAGGAAATTGTGCGTGTAACATGAATTACTGGCTAGTAAAATCAGAACCATACAAATATCCTTTTGAGCAGCTTCAAAAGGACAAATCTACTTTTTGGGACGGGGTAAGAAATTATCAGGCTCGTAATAATCTGAAAGCCATGAAAAAAGGTGACCTGGTACTTTTTTATCACAGTAATGAAGGAAAAGAAGTGGTAGGGATTGCAAAAGTTCTGAAAGAATTTTATCAGGATCCCACAACCGATGATACCAACTGGGTGGTAGTGGATCTTGGGCCTTATAAAAAACTAAAGAATCCTGTGACACTTGAGACCATAAAGGCAGATAATGTCCTGAGTAACATGAGCCTTGTAAAACAGTCCAGGCTTTCTGTAACCCCTGTAAAGAAAGAGGAGTTTGACAGAATTCTGGAGTTATCAGAGAAATAAAAATCTTATAATTTTTCGAATAAAAACAGTTCATTACTATCTTTGAAAAATTTTTAAATGGAAAAAAGACTCATCATCGGGACAGAACATCTTTCAATAACGATTGACAGACTTTGTCATCAGTTGATTGAATTACATGGTGATTTTTCCAACTCTGTTATTCTTGGCATTCAGCCAAGAGGTGTAAGCTTTTCCGAGCGTATTCAAAGAAAACTTCAGGTTATTCTTCAGAAGGAAATAAAGATTGGTTATCTGGATGTTACGTTCTTTCGCGATGACTTCAGAAGAAAGGACAGTCCTTTAAAAGCCAATGCTACGAAAGTGCCCTTCCTGATCGAAGATAAAAATGTGATTCTTGTAGACGATGTACTCTATACAGGAAGAACCATCCGTGCTGCCCTGGATGCCATGACAGCTTTCGGAAGACCAAGAAAGGTTGAGCTTTTGGTACTTGTGGATAGAAAATACAGCAGAGACCTCCCCATTCAGCCAAATTACATTGGTGTACAGGTAGATTGCCTCGAATCTGAAAAAGTTTTGGTTGAATTGAAGGAAGAGGGATTGAAAGACGATAATATTTGGTTGATTAATAAAACCTGACAATGCAGCATTTAAGTGTTAAACACCTTCTTGGAATCAAAGACCTCACCAGAGAGGACATTAATCTAATTTTAGACACTGCTGAGAATTTTAAAGAAGTAATTAACCGTCCGATCAAAAAAGTTCCTTCTTTAAGGGATATTACGATTGCAAATGTTTTTTTTGAAAATTCTACAAGAACAAGATTGTCTTTTGAGCTTGCAGAAAAACGCTTGTCGGCTGACGTCATAAACTTCTCGTCGTCTTCCAGTTCTGTTAAAAAAGGCGAAACATTACTGGATACGGTTAACAACATCCTTGCAATGAAGGTGGATATGATCGTAATGCGACACAGCAGCGTCGGTTCCCCTCATTATCTTTCAAAGCATATAAAGGCAAAGATCGTAAATGCAGGAGACGGAACTCATGAACACCCTACTCAGGCATTGCTGGATGCTTTTACCATAAAGGAGAAACTTGGGCAGGTAGAAGGGAAAAAGGTTTGTATTTTCGGCGATATCCTGCATTCCAGGGTAGCTTTGTCCAATATCTTTGCTTTGCAGAAGCTGGGTGCTGAAGTAATGGTATGTGGCCCTAATACACTTCTTCCCAAATATATTAAAGATCTTAATGTGAAAGTGGAGCTGGATCTGAGGAAAGCTTTGGAATGGTGCGATGTGGCCAACGTATTGAGAATTCAGCTTGAAAGACAGACGATCAAATATTTCCCATCACTTAGGGAATACTCTTTATACTACGGAATCAATAAAGCATTGCTGGATTCTCTGAATAAAGAAATTGTAATTATGCACCCTGGACCTATTAACAGAGGAGTTGAATTGTCCAGTGATGTAGCGGATTCACATCATTCGGTAATCCTGAATCAGGTGGAAAATGGTGTGGCTGTGAGAATGGCAGTGCTTTATCTGCTTGCAGGAGCTCCGGAGTAGTAAAGTTGAAAGCTTAAGGCTTAAAGAACAAAGTTGTTTTAAGAAGACTCAATAGTTTAAGAAAACATCAGCAAATTGGCTGACATAAACATTGTCCAATCATTTGCTGGTGTTTTTCTTTTTTAGTAAGGCTATCCTGAAATAGCAGCATTACAGTTTAAAAGCCACGATACCTCAGTTAAAAGATCTTCATTAGGTAATTCCCAATAATTATAAAAAGATAAAACGTATCCCTCTTACCCCTTTAAACTTTTAACTTTCAGCATTAAACACAAACTTATATTTCCCTTTCTTTGTTGAAATACCGGTCAGGAATTTTGTTTCAAAGATCTTATTTCTAATTTTGATATAGGCAAACTATACGTTTTTATGTACTACTCTTCAATTATTCAGGCGATAGGAAATACTCCACTGGTAAAACTTAATAAGGTAACCAAAGGGATAAAAGGGACAATACTTGTTAAGGTTGAATATTTTAATCCCGGAAACTCAGTAAAAGACAGAATGGCTTTAAAAATGGTTGAAGATGCAGAGAAAGCCGGTATTCTGAAGCCAGGGGGAACAATTATAGAAGGAACTTCCGGTAATACAGGTATGGGGCTTGCTCTTGCTGCGATCGCCAAAGGATACAAATGTATTTTTACCACTACCGATAAACAGTCTAAAGAAAAAGTAGATGTGTTGCGTGCACTTGGTGCTGAAGTGATCATCTGTCCAACGAACGTTGCACCTTCTGATCCCAGATCGTATTATTCTGTGGCAGCAAAGCTGAACAAAGAAATACCGAATTCATTCTATCCGAACCAATACGATAACCTTTCCAATACCGCAGCACATTACGAAACTACAGGTCCTGAGATCTGGAGTCAGACAGAGGGTAAGATAACCCACTTCGCTGCCGGGGTAGGAACAGGTGGTACGATGTGCGGAGTTTCCAAGTTCCTTAAAGAAAAAAATCCTGCTATCAAATCTATTGGTATTGATACCTACGGATCTGTTTTCAAAAAATATAAAGAAACAGGCATATTTGATGAGAATGAAATTTATCCTTATGGAACAGAAGGTATAGGAGAAGACATTCTGCCCAAAAACGTTGACTTTAGTGTAATCGATCAGTTCGTTAAAGTAACGGATAAGGATGCTGCTGTCATGACCAGAAAGCTTGCCAGGGAAGAAGGATTGTTTGTGGGATGGTCCAGCGGATCAGCGGTGTTTGGGGCATTGGAATATGCTAGAGAACATTTCACAGATGATGATGTGATGGTCGTGATTCTGCCTGATCATGGTACAAGGTATCTGGCAAAAATCTACAACGACGTTTGGATGAAAGACCATGGCTATCTTGAGAGCCGCAACTTTGCAACGGCCAAAGACATTATCGCTGAACAGAAAAATGGTAAGCTGATAACCATTGATAAAAATGAAAAGGTAGCGGAAGCAGTGAAACTACTTAATGGAAAAGGCATTTCACAGATTCCTGTCACAGATGGCGATGCATTTGTAGGAAGTCTTACTGATTCAAAAGTATTGAAAAAGCTTATTGAAAATCCGGAGCTGAAAGATCTTACAGTATCAGAGGTAATGGAGCCTCCATTTACCTTTGTAGGGCTTGACAATACGATAGATGTGCTTTCTTCTTTAATTACCAAAGAGAACACAGCCCTTCTGGTACGTGATGAAAAAAATGAAGTGCGGATTATCACTCAGGCAGACCTACTTTCTGCGATGGCGAGATAATTAGTGATTATATTACGAATCTAACAGTAATACTTATGCTGAACTATGACAGACTGTTCTGTTTATAGTTCAGCATTTTTTTTATATCTAAGTTTCCTTCTCTTATAGTAAGAATAAGTAGTTAAGTAGGCTTTTAGTGTTGTTTTTTTATTATTTTTGAATGACCCATCAAGGACGTTACACTTTCTGTCCGGTCATTTGATTGTTTATTTTTAGTACCTTATAAATCTTCCTGTTTAATGAGCCAACTTAAGAAGTTAGAAAAGTTACTGGTTGCAAACCGTGGTGAAATTGCTATTCGTGTATTACGCGCGGCATCTGAGTTAAAGATAAAAACCGTAGCTATATATACTTACGAAGACCGCTACTCTTTGCATCGCTATAAGGCAGACGAAGCCTATCAGATCGGAAGGGATAATGAACCCCTGAAGCCCTACCTGGATATTGAACAAATCATTCAGCTTGCCAAAAGGCACCACGTGGATGCGATACATCCGGGATATGGTTTCTTGTCGGAAAACGTAACACTGGCAAGAAGGTGCAGGGAAGAGGGGATTATTTTTGTTGGTCCGGAACCTGAAGTAATGGAAGCGCTGGGAGATAAGGTGTCTGCAAAAGAAATAGCAATCAGCGCAGGTGTTCCGATTATTGAGGATAGTAAGGAAAATCTGGTATCCCTGGATATTGCCAAAAAAGAGGCGCTCCGCATTGGTTATCCCTTGATGATGAAAGCAGCTTCCGGAGGTGGAGGAAGGGGAATGCGTGTAATACGGGATGAAGGGCAGCTCGAGCGGGCTTATTTCGAAGCCAGAGCCGAAGCCCTGAAAGCTTTTGGTGATGATACTGTATTCCTGGAAAAGTTTATTGACCGCCCCAAGCACATTGAGGTACAGCTCATGGGAGACAACCATGGTAATATTGTGCACCTGTACGAAAGAGACTGCTCGGTACAAAGACGATTCCAGAAAGTGGTTGAGGTGGCTCCTTGTCCGGTATTAAAAGAGGAAACCAAACAAAAGATCTTCACCTATGCACTGGAAATAGCAAAACGTGTAAAGTATAATAATGTCGGTACTGTGGAGTTCCTGGTCGACCAGGAAGAAAATATTTATTTCATTGAGGTAAATCCACGTATCCAGGTAGAGCATACCATTACAGAAGAAATAACCGGTATAGACATTGTCCGTTCACAGATTTTAATTGCCAAAGGGCATAAGTTATCGGATCCTTGTATTTATATAACCAGACAGGAAGACGTTAAATGCAACGGATATGCGATTCAATGCCGGGTAACCACTGAAGATCCGGCCAATGGATTTAAACCGGATTATGGTACCATCATTGCCTATCGAAATGCAGCAGGTTTTGGCATTCGCCTGGATGAAGGGAGCTCTTATCCCGGAGTTAAAATATCTCCATTCTTCGATTCCCTGCTAGTAAAAGTATCTGCTTCCGGAAGAACGTTGTGGGGCGCTTGCGAACGTCTGCATCGTACGTTGAGGGAATTCAGAATAAGAGGGGTAAAAACCAATATAGGTTTCCTGGAGAATGTAATATCGCATCCGGAGTTTATAAAAGGGCATGCTACTGTTAACTTCATAGAAGAGCATCCTGAATTAATGAACATTAAAGACATCCAGGACAGAGGTACCAAAACCCTTAAGTTCCTGGCCAATGTTATTGTAAATGGGAACCCGGATGTCTCCTTTGTAGATGAAAGAAAAACCTTCAGAACACCGCAGATTCCTTTCTATGAAAAGTATAGTCCGTATCCGGATGGAACCAAACAGATTCTAAGCAGTGGAGGCCCTCAGGGACTGGTAAACTGGCTGAAGGATCAAAAAGCTATTCAGTTTACCGATACAACATTCAGGGACGCCCATCAGTCGCTGCTGGCAACAAGGGTACGTACCAAAAATATGATAGAGGTAGCCGAAAGCTTTGCCAAAAATCATCCCCAGGTGTTTTCAATGGAAGTATGGGGAGGGGCTACCTTTGATGTAGCCATGCGATTCCTTCATGAAGATCCGTGGCAAAGACTGCAGCAAATCCGTGAAGCTATTCCGAATATTCTGCTTCAGATGCTGATCAGAGGCTCCAACGCTGTAGGTTATAAGGCTTATCCGGACAATCTGATAGAGAAGTTTATTGAGAAGGCCTGGGAAAATGGAATCGATATCTTCAGAATATTCGACTCGCTTAACTGGGTAGAAGCGATGAAGGTAAGCATCAAAGCCGTTAAAGAGCGGACAGGAGGTATTGCTGAAGCAGCAGTTTGTTATTCCGGCGATATTCTTGATCCGGAAAACAAGAAGTATACGCTGCACTATTACCTTGACCTGGCAAGGGAACTGGAAGACCTTGGAGCCCATATACTATGCATAAAGGATATGGCAGGTTTGCTAAAACCCTATTCCGCAGAGTTGCTGATTAAAGAACTGAAAAAAGCAGTGGATATTCCGATCCATCTGCATACCCATGATACGTCGGCGATTCAGTCCGCTACCTATCTTAAGGCTGTGGAAGCCGGAGTTGACATCATCGATGTCGCCATTGCCTCAATGTCGGGATTGACTTCTCAGCCTAACTTTAATTCCATCGTAGCCATGCTAAAAGGGCATGAACGCGAGCAGAAGTTTAATATGGCTGCGCTCAACCGGTATTCCAGCTACTGGGAAGATGTAAGAGAGTTTTATTATCCTTTTGAGTCGGATTTAAAAGCAGGAACAGCAGAGGTGTATGAAAATGAAATTCCGGGCGGACAATATTCCAACCTCAGACCTCAGGCAGAGGCGCTGGGACTTGGCGATAAATTTGAAAAGGTAAAGCAAAACTATGCTCTGGTGAACAAGATGTTTGGGGATATTATAAAAGTAACGCCGAGTTCCAAGGTGGTGGGAGATATGGCATTATTTATGACCTCCAACAATCTCACAGAAGCAGATATTATGGAAAGAGGACAATACCTGTCCTTCCCGGAGTCGGTTGTAAGTCTGTTTAAGGGAGAAATAGGACAGCCTTATGGAGGCTTCCCTGAAAAGCTGCAATCGATTGTGCTTAAAGGAGAAAAACCATTTACCGAGAGACCTAATGAGCACCTGGCTCCTGTAGATTTTGACAAAGAGTTCGATGAATTTCAACAGAAGTTCGGCAACTCTTCTACTTTCCTGGATTTCCTTAGCTATAAAATGTATCCGAAAGTGTTTGAAGACTATGCCAAACACAGAGAGCAATATGGTGATGTGAGCAATATTCCGACACTTGCCTTTTTCTATGGGTTGAAAAACAATCAGGAGATTCTTGTAAAGCTGGGTAAAGGAAAGACGATAATTGTGAAAATGCTGTATTGTTCCGCTGCCGATGAAAATGGTATGAGAACAGTGTTTTTCGAACTCAACGGTCAGACCAGAAATGTACAGGTGAAGGATAAAACCATTAAGGTTACTAGACCTGCGCATAAGAAAGTGGAAACAAGCAGACAGGTGGGGGCGCCTTTACAGGGAAAAATCGGACAGATTCTGGTAAAAGAAGGTGATCTGGTTAAAGAAAATACACCGCTTTTTGTGGTGGAGGCAATGAAAATGGAAACGACCATTACCTCCAAAATGGACGGAAAAATCAAAAATATATACCTTCCGGAAGGAACCATGGTAGAGCAGGACGATATGGTTTTGGAACTGGAATAGTAGCAGGAGTTAGTACTGAAGAGTTCATTGAAACTAGTATTTCAGGAATCCAGGAAAAATAAAAGAATGGGCACAATAGGAAATGATCTGAAGTCCAGTGATTAATTAGACGAAAAAGACGCCTTGTTATTAAGGTGTCTTTTTGTTTTTAGTATTTTTTGAAAAAGTTATTACCCGGGATTTTGTCCCCGTTTTATTGGTTTGCCATTTGGTAATGGCTTGGGATTATTTTTTCAATGCCAATAGCTGATAAGGTAATATTTTAATCAAAAAGAGAAGCTCATTAAAATGAGTACCGATTTTAATGGACGTTGTTTTAAGAATATAATGTGGTAATAGTCTGTAAATCATCAGGTAGTCAAAGTAGTAAGAAGAATGCATGAAAAACTGAATTCCCTCTGTTTTTGTTAAACATACAAATAGAGTACTGTTAAGTCAGAGGTAAAAAAACACCTGTAAATTCTATTTGCTTAGTGAATACAATACTTTATATTTACTAAATGAAGAAAATTATCATAGCAATAGATGGGTACTCTGCTTGTGGCAAAAGCACTACGGCTAAGATAGTTGCTTCCAAACTAGGATATGCTTATATAGATACGGGTGCAATGTACAGAGCTACTACTCTGTACTTTCATCAGCATTATGTAAATATAACTGACCCGAAAGCCATCCATAAGGCATTAGAAAATATAAACATCACGTTTATTTATAATCCTAAAGCCAACAGAAACGAAACGTATCTGAATGGGTTAAATGTGGAGGATGAAATTCGTAAAATGTATATTTCTGAGCAGGTAAGTGAGGTAAGCGCTATTAAAGAAGTACGGAAATATATGGTGGCATTGCAGCAGAAAATGGGAAAAAAGAAGGGATTGGTGATGGATGGAAGAGATATCGGAACTGCTGTTTTCCCATCTGCAGAGTTAAAGATTTTTATGCAGGCAGACATGCATGTAAGGGCATTTCGTCGCCAGCAGGAGTTATTGGAAAAAAAGCAGGTTGTAGGAATCGAAGAGATTATTGAAAATATAACCAAAAGAGATCTTCTGGATACAACCAGGGAAGAAGGTCCCCTGAGAAAAGCGGAAGATGCCTACGTACTGGATACTACCCACATGACAGTTGACGAGCAGGTCGATTTTGTGATCAATCTTTCCGTTGGAAAAATGATTGAAAGCCAAAATTCGATTATCATTAATTAATAGAAAACATGAACGTAACGATAGATAAAAACTCAGGCTATTGTTTTGGAGTTGAATTCGCCATACAGATGGCAGAAGATGAAATGGATCAGGGGGGAGAGCTCTATTGTCTGGGAGATATCGTACATAACGCCATGGAGGTGGAGCGCCTCACCAAAAAAGGCCTGAAAGTTATCAATCGCGATCAGTTGAAGGAACTCAGAGATTGTAAGGTCCTGATCCGGGCACACGGTGAACCCCCAGAAACCTATAAGCTTGCTCTCGATAACAATATAGAATTAATCGACGCTTCCTGTCCCGTTGTTTTAAAACTTCAAAACAGAGTAAAATCTGCTTTTGACAGAATGGAAGAAGTAAACGGGCAGATTGTCATATACGGACAGGAAGGGCATGCGGAAGTGGTTGGACTAACTGGTCAGACCAAAGACAAAGCGATCGTGGTGACAAAGGAAGAAGACCTGGAAAAGATCGATTTCAGCAGGCCGGTAATCCTGTTCAGCCAGACAACCAAAAGTACCAAAGGGTTCTATAGAATTTCTTCCCTCATTGAAGAAAAAATGAAGGAACAAAAAGGTACGGATGAAGTTAACTACGATTACAATGACAGCATATGTCGTCAGGTATCCAACAGAGAGCCTCAGTTGCAAAAGTTTTCCCGGGAACATGATGTAATAGTGTTTGTCAGCGGTAAAAAAAGCTCCAACGGAAAAGCTCTTTATTCCGTATGTAGAGCCGAAAATGAGAGAAGTTACTTTGTGGAAAACGAACTTGAACTGGATCCCAACTGGTTTAAGGCAACGGATTCCGTAGGAATATGCGGAGCAACTTCCACACCCATGTGGCTTATGGAAAAGGTCGCCACCTTTATAAAAAATATATTCGCTGAGACAGGAACAGCTTCCTGACTATGAAAAAATTTCTTAGATATTTTCTTCAGGGGTTACTGTTTGTAATACCACTGTTTTTTACCATTTATGTATTGGTTGTATTTATCCGCTGGGTAGACAACTTTGTCCCTTCCTTACTGGAAACGGAGTTATTCCCTGGATTGGGAATTGTCATTGTGGTATCCATCGTGACCTTCGTAGGCTACCTTGGTTCTACACTTATTGCAAAGCCGGCTTTCACGGTATTCGAAAACTTTCTGTACAAACTGCCTCTTATCAATCTTATTTATTCTTCCACCAAAGATGTAGTAGGAGCTTTTGTAGGAGATAAGAAAAAGTTTAGTCAGCCCGTGATGGTAAAAGTAAATAAGGATTATGACTTTTACCGGTTAGGTTTTATAACCCAGGCCGATCTTAGTGTAATAGACCTTCCCGGTAAAGTGGCCGTGTATTTCCCACACTCTTATAATATATCGGGAAACCTTTTTATTGTACCGAAAGAAAACATCACCATCGTTCATGCCCCAAGCTCGGAGGTAATGAAGTTTGTAGTCTCCGGAGGGGTTTCCGGGTTTCATCATTGAGGAACTTAAAGATGAGCTTAAGTGCTTAGTTAAGATTCTTAAACATATATTTCTATTACACTATCAGAGTAGCTTGGAAATAAATTAGTTTAATAGGGAAATTGTTGATTTTTAGTATTGTTAAGTTGTATTTTTAGTCGGTAAATCGACCTTCTATACTTAATTTTGTACTGGTTACAATGGCAGATAAAGCGTTCATAACACCAAAGGTTCTTAAATGGGCTCGGGAATCCGCAAAAATTTCAGAAGAAGCTGCAGCAGGTAAAGTATCTGTTTCTATTGAAAGATTACAGGAATGGGAGAATGGGATTAGTCAACCGACAATTCGACAAGCGCAAGCTCTTGCCAAAGCTTATAAAAGACCTTTTGCTCTATTGTTTTTACCAGAAATTCCTAGAGATTTCCAACCATTACAAGATTATAGAAAGGCAGATGCAAAACCTTTAAGTACTGCTTCAATTTTTATTATAAGGGAGATTCAGCAAAAACAAGCATGGATAAGAGAAATCAATGAAGAGAATGGAGAGGACAAGCTTCCTTTTGTAGGGAAATATTCACTGTCGGATAAACCTGAAATAGTTGCTGCAGACATTTTGAATACTTTAGATATTGATCCTCTAAAATATAAATCAGATACTCCGATTAAAGAATGGATTGACAAGGTGGAGGCCAAAGGCGTTTTTATTTCACGGACCAGTTTTATACATTCAAAACTTAAGCTCGATTCTGAAGAAATCCAAGGGTTTGCCATTTCGGATCCTTTTGCACCTTTTATTTTTATTAATTCAGATGATTGGCAGTCAGCTCAACTTTTTACGTTAGTTCATGAATTAGCCCATATTTGGATAGCAGAAACAGGGCTATCCAATGAAATAGAGATTGCCTTGGATGATAAGGATAAGTTTCATCCTGTTGAACTTTTTTGCAATGCAGTAGCAGCTAACGCATTAATGCCAGCAAACTTTATGAAAGCTCTTGAAACTGATGTTTTTAAGGAATCAAGGGCTTTATTTAAAATATCCAAAAGTATAGGGGTTAGTTCTTTTGCTTTCCTATACAGGGCATTGAATCTTAATTTAATAGACGTTAACACCTATAAGAGGTTAAAAAAAGAGGCTGATTGGGAGTTTAAGTTATTCTTAAAAAGAGAGGAAGAAAAAAAGGCCAGGAAGAAAGAACGAGATGGAGGGCCAAATCCTTATTTATTGAGGTTGAATAAGAATAGTAAATTATTTACACAAATTGTTTTAGATTCTTTTAGAAATGGTATTGTTGAGCCAACTCAGGCAAGTTTTTTATTAAATACACCGGTAAATAAATTTTCGTCATTAGAATCCCAGCTATATTCGTGAACTCAAAAACAACTATTTATTGTCTAGATGCCAATGTATTAATTCAGGCATGGCAAAAGTATTATTCCCCCAGAATTTGTCCTGATTATTGGAAAGTATTAAATGAAATAGGATTACAGGGCAAAATTTTTATTTCGGAGATTGTTAGAGAAGAAATTATTAGAGCGGAGGATGAATTATCGGTTTGGTTAAAGAATAGTAAAATACCTATTAGAAAAATTGATGAGCCGGTTACTAAATGTTTACAAGCAATTTATTCACATAATCCCGACCATAAAAAATTGGTGGATAATACCAAAGCAAGATCTTTAGCTGATCCTTGGATAATTGCCCATGCAATAAATGAAAATGCTGTAGTTGTAACTAAGGAGGAGAAGGTTATTGCTAAGACCAGTAAGATTAAGATTCCAAACGTCTGTGAAAATATGGGAGTTAGATGGATTAATGACTTCCATTTTGTTAAAGAACTAAATATTCGCTTTAGTTGTCACTTAATTTAAACGGATGAGGGGAAGAAAGAAAAGAGTAAGATTTGGAATCTTACGACGTCCTTCCCTCTTTTCTAAACTCCTTCCTGATCCCATTGATCAAATCATCTGCAGTAATCAGATTGGAGCCTCTGCTTAATGCCATTAATGCACAATAGCGAACCACGTTTATAATGGCTCCACCGGCAAGCTCGTACTCATTGGCAATTTTTTTAAGATCGATTTTTTCGCTTAATACAAAGTTATCTGAAAAAGCATTTTTCCACAGCTTAAGTCTGAGATCAGGTCCGGGCATAGGGAAGTAGATCATGGACTGAAAACGTCTTGAAAAAGCATCGTCCAGATTGGACTTGAGGTTGGTTGCCAGTATCACAACCCCTGGGAAATCTTCAATACGCTGTAAGAGATAAGAAACCTCCTGGTTGGCATAGCGGTCTTTGGCGTCCTTCGTTTGTGTTCTTTTGCCAAATAGGGCATCGGCCTCATCAAAAAATAAAATCCAGTTTTTGTTTTCTGCAAGGTCGAAGATGTTTGCAAGGTTTTTTTCAGTTTCACCAATGTATTTGGATACGACCATCGACAGGTCAATCCTGTATACATCCAGGTTATTGGTTTTGCCCAGTAGCGACGCGGTAAGTGTCTTACCCGTTCCCGGTGGTCCGTAAAACAACGACCGGTAGCCTCTTTTAATAGTTTTGCCCAAACCATAGTTGCGTAGTAAATCGTCTCCATGCCGGATCCATGCTGAAATCTCATTGATCTCTTCAAGAACTTCCGGGGCTATGATCAGATCTTCCCAGTTCATCTCAGTGCTTAAAAGAGAGGCAGGAAAGGAATTATTGAAAGACGGCTTGTATTTTCCTCCTGAAAGAATAAATGAAAGCTGGTCCTGAGAAATCTTTAGCTCCGTATCCAGAAAGGAATCTTCCGATTCGGGAAGGAAGCTGATAATGTTTTCAAACCTCATTCTGGAAGAAGGCTTGAACAGTTCAATTGCCTTTAACCTCAGGAATAGTTTGTTGCCTGCCACAAGAAAGATAAATGTTTCAACAGTGGGAAGAAACTTGTTCCCCGCACTGATCTTTCCTCCGAATTCAGTAAAAATTCTTCCATCGGAGTTTTTGGTAAAAAAGGCATCCAGAATATTCGGTTTCAGCTGAGGGGCTAAGGCCAGGAGTACAAGCACCCGCTCATTAAAATTCAGATTGAAATGTTTTACAAAATTGACATAATAAGAGGTTTTTTCTTCCAGTTCCGGAGGTTCTGGTAAGAACTCTTCTGTTCCCGCTTCCCCAATGTGTCTGCGAACTCTATATTCAATAAATGATTTAAGCCACAATAAATCCTTTTCCAGGATTTCACAGTTAACCATATTCTGTGATTTGCTTTTTCCCGCAATGCTCGGAATACTCATAAAAATGTGAATTTAAAAATGCTACACGCTGATCACGAGGAATAAATGTAACTAAAAAATAGGATGAAAACTAAATTCATGGACAACAATACACGTAAAAAAGATTGAGAAATTTAATTTCATTTTACGCTGGTTTAAATCTTTTCAAATTATTATTTTCAGTTTGTTAATTTTTTTGATAGTAAGCGGTTTCCTATGAAAATCCAGAAGAAAAAAACTCCTCAGGCTTCTCATTCTAATTTCCAATCCGGAAAAAAGTCGGGGGAAGTTAAGATGGCTCCTGTTCATAAAATGACTTCTGAAGAAAGTGAAGCTAAAAACAGCCCGTTACAGATGATGGAATCTTCTGCGATGGAAGAGGAGGAAATACAAATGAAAAGGGGGCCTGTGCAAATGATGGAGGCACCGGAAATGGAAGAAGAGGAGGTCCAGATGAAGAAAGGCCCTGTACAGTTAATGGAAGAGGAAGAAGCAGAAGAGGAGGAAATACAGATGAAGAGAGGTCCGGTTCAGATGATGGAAGACCCTGCAATGGAAGAGGAAGAAGTACAGATGAAAAGGGGACCTGTGCAGATGATGGACGCTTCGGAGGAAGAGGAACCTCTGCAGATGAAAGAAAATACAGATAGTTCAACAGATAACTCCTATTCTGAAAGTTCAGGAAGGCAGTTGCCACACGATGTACGAGAAAAAATGGAGGCCGCCTTTGATTCGGATTTCTCCGATGTTAAACTATACGAAGATGATAGCCCTACAGCTATGGGGGCGCTGGCCTATACACAGGGTGACCGTATACACTTTGCTCCGGGCCAGTACGATCCCAACTCCACCAGTGGACAGGAACTTATTGGTCATGAGCTTGCCCACGTCATACAACAGAGAGAGGGAAGAGTAAAGGCGACCAGGCAGACGAAGATAGGAGGTGTAAACGATGAGGATGTTCTGGAAAATGAAGCAGACGAATTAGCTTTTCTTGCCGCGCATGCCCTTGATTCTGAAGAAGAGGAAGAGGGGGAACCAGCAAAACCAGAGTATTATGTGAGTACCTGGGGGGCAGCCATACTTCAGGAGGCCGAGCCGCATAAACCAACAGGTAAACAAATTCCGGTAGGGAAGCGCCTTACCCTTTTACATAAAAATGAAAAGGGCAAGGGTAAGGTATTAATTCAGGAAACAGGTGAAGAAGTCTGGATTTCCATGGATAAGTTAACCGCAATTAATCTGGAAATAGAAGAACAGCTGTTTCGTGTAGTAAAAGACGGTACACAAATATTCCCAACTCCTTTTGTTAACAAAGGCGGAACTCCCTTAACGCAAACGCAATATCTTAAAATAAGAGAATCCTGTGGAAAGTATGTTAAAGTAGAAGCAGGTGCAGTAACAGGATGGATCGAAAGAGATAAATTACTTTTTAAACCGAAAGATACCGAAGACAATTTTGCTTCATTTAAAGAAGTAACAGACTGGACTACTCTTGAAGAAGTAGATGAAAATACATTTAACATAATAGAGGCCAACAGGAATGCCATAAATGACAGGACAGATGTTGATACCTATGGAAAAGGCCCGGGCAATGTCTTAAGCAAAAGTGGTAAAGGCTATATGTATACAGGGAAAAATTTGTATGATTCTCCTGTAACAGGTTCCTCTCCTCAGGATACAGCAATTAAAACTTCTATCAATACAGAATTAAAAGGAGAAGGAGGCTATTCTTCCATAAATACCTGGGACGGACAGGTATTTACCTATGGTCGTGGTTTCGCTACAGGAGGTGCCCTTGTAAAGTTGTTGAAGATAATACTATCCAAGGATCCTAAGTATCAGGATATTTTTCTTCAGGTGGGAATCGGAATCAGAGGGAATGATATCGTGGTAGTTGGGAGCGACAGGAAAGTTACAACAAACATAGAAGCTAAAAAGGATTTTTCAGCTGCTCAGATAATACGCGACGATATACGTCTGCAAAGCTTTTTTATTGAACTTGGAGAAAAGAAGGAATATGGACAGGATGTTGCAGATGCTCAGATGCAACTACTTCATACCAGCGGGGCATTCAACTATCCTGCTTACGTAATCGATACCGAAAATAATACTTATAGAGATAACTGGAATGCTTCGACAGTCCGGTTAATGGCGCATCTAAAACACTGGACTCCGGGAGGTGCCAACTGGAATACCACAGACTATAGCGATACCAAAGGAGATATGATGCAGGTACTCTATAAATACATTACGGAAACAGCTAAAAAGTCTGCTTTTGTCAGTGCTACTCATGAAAATAATGTTATAGAGTGGTCTAATTCATTACGCGTACTCGAGCGGTTTAAATCTTTCTCTGAACCTCATGGGATAGCTTATACAACATTTACTGCCAGATATAATGATGACTACTATAAGGAACTTGAAATAAAAAACAAGAAGGTGTATCTTAAAGGAGAAAACAAAGTATTAAACAATGCCATCATAATAAAAGATGGGGCCAAATACAGAATAGTAGTGCCCATTGGAAATAAACTTGATGCGCATTTAACGGAAGAAAACTAGGTATGAAGGGGGGTGTGTTAAGTAGTATTGTGCTGATAGTCTCTTTCAGTATATCTCTGGTCTATGGACAGAAAAGTATAAGTATGCCATCTGATGCAAGAGTACATAAAGATTTAAATACATTCTTTGAAAGGTATTCATCCAATAGCTTCCTGGATCCTGCAATCTATAAGTTAGAAGGTATGGAACAGGTAGCATTCGATTATACAAGTGAAGATACTCTTACGTCGGACCAGCTTTCCATTCAAAAATTTTCCGGTAGTTTTTTAAGCCCCAGAACTCCGGAATGTCTTGTGTTAATTACACCGGCTAAGATGTATCCTGCAGGCCCTGTCTGGGGGATTCCCTATGCGATGCTTTTTGTGTATTCCTATCATAATAAAAACTGGAAGTTGAGTTATGCAGGAAGTTTCTTTGGAAATCTTGAACTGATTAGACTTAACGAAGACAAAGGGTTAAACCAGATACATGTATCTATAGATTATTGTAATCAGGGATTGTGTCAGTGGGTCACTGCTCTTATGCACTTTCAAAACAACCAGTTGGATACTCTTTTTTATACTATATCCTATAACAATCTTATGGCCGTAGCTGCTCACGCCGGAGATAGCTCAGAGAATGTGCTGCCTGCAGTAGGAGATACGCTGGCGAAAGAAATACATCTTGATGCGGTCAAAGATGTAGACGGAGATAAGATCAGCGAAGTGGTGATGAAGGAAGAGATTATCCTATTTGATAGTATAAAAGAAGACGACCTGTATTATGAAAAATTAACAAGACAAAAACTATATTCTTATACTAATACCTGTCTTGTGTTAAAAGAGGTAGCCCCTTTTACCAGGGAAAAATTAAGCCAGAAGCTCAGTAAAGAATAACCGGATGTACACATGGTGCATCCATCCGGTTTAAGTATTACTCTTTCTGATCGGTATCCTCATCCAACTCCTCTTCATCAAAATCGTCTTCGTCCTCATCAATTTCAGCAATGTCCAGTTCTTCCAGGCTGTTGGCAATGGTTTCCGCTTCAGAATCCAGGTATAAAACAACCGACGGGTTGTCGGCATTTTGGCTCACATCCAGCAGAAGGAGGCCTGCATGATCCATTTCAGCGTAGCTGTCAATATTATGAGGCAATCCTACTATGCCAAATGGAATCCATTCTCTCTGCTCGACCTTTTCAATACAATCATCATCCATGTAATAGTCGTACAGGTCCATAAGATCAGTTCTGTGCTTATCCAGATAGACATGCATCTGCTCTTCCGTCATTCCTTTGGCAGCTTCAAGAACTTTGGCATGTTCTTTTTCAATTGCAGACCACTCAAATACATGCAGTGTTTCATCTTCATCATTGAGAATCAGGGATAATGTTTTTCCCAGAAAGGGGCTTAACAACTTTGAAATCGCATCCATTGTTAGTCAGGAATTTTTCGTGTAATGATAAGAAATATTTTAAAATCTGAATTTTTTTGAAGTAACTTTTACATTCAGCATTAAGTTGACGGGCTGAACGAATAGTTTTTGAGAGAGGGTATTTGTGTTTGATTATGAATGTATTAAAAATTAATTATCTTGACAATACGTTAGTTTACGCGGAATTAATTTAAACCTTTTAACAACTAAATATGGCTGAAGTATTGGAACCCTGCATAGTTTCTCCTAACAGGGAAATCCTGAATACAAGAGTCGTAAAAGCACCAGGAGAACAGGTTATGTCTTCATTGTTGATTCGTCATGGTCATTTTTACTGATGAGTAATTCCGAACATGAAAAACCACTTGTAGATGCAGATTACCTGCTTGAAAAAACTCCTGGTAAAGGCGGTGGGCGTATGAGGTTATCAATGAAATTGCACCGGACAATAGAGTATAATTGGGCTGGGTAAAGGTCAGAGGAAGAATAGATGATTTTGAACTGAACCATTACAAACTTATGCCCGAACAAAAGGCCTATCTCGACTGGATATATGAAGTAAAAAAGGAGGATACCAAAGCTGAAAGGATAGTGAAGATGATGGTCAGGTTAGCTGATAAAAAGTTAAATGAGTAAATAATTGTTAATAAGATTCCTATGACGGAAAAAGTTATACTGATTACTGGAGGCAGCAGGGGTATTGGTGCTGCAACAGCACTTTTGGCCGCTTCCAGAGGCTACCAGGTATGTGTGAACTTTGTAAAAAATGAAGCTGCTGCTGCTGCCATTGTGAAAAAGATTGAAGCCGGAGGTGGTAAAGCTTTTGCCTGGCAGGCTGATGTGGGAGAAGAAGATCAGGTAAAGGAGATGTTCCGACAGATCGATAATCAGCTGGGACCTGTAACTGCATTGGTTAATAATGCGGGAACACTGGAAGTGCAATCGAGGCTGGAAGGAATCAGTAAAGAGCGATTTGAAAGAACGTTTAAGAACAATGTACTTGGAACCTTTCTCTGCACTAAAGAAGCGATAGCCCGAATGTCAACACGTCATGGTGGTAAAGGAGGAAGCATCGTAAATGTTTCTTCTATCGGCGCGAAAACAGGCTCCCCGGGTGAATATATTGATTATGCTGCCTCAAAGGGTGCTATAGATTCTTTTACCACAGGCCTTTCCAAAGAAGTTGCGGCAGAAGGCATACGAGTGAATGCAGTGCGTCCGGGATTTATCTATACTGATATTCATGCCAGCGGAGGAGAGGCTGGAAGAGTAGACCGGATAAAATCATCCATTCCAATGCAGAGAGGAGGGCATCCGGAAGAGGTTGCCACTGCCATACTCTGGTTGCTGTCGGATGAAGCATCCTATACTACGGGAAGTTTTATAGACATGGCCGGGGGGAGATAAAAAAGAAGAGCCTTCCTGTTTTACGACAGGAAGGCTCTTTGGAGAAGTTTACTCAGATGTTTAATTCAATGTAAACACGCCATCCTCCAGCAATTGCTTCATGTAAAGCAGGCTCCCTTTTCTATTCAGGTGAAGGTAATCGGAGTAGCATGTTTTATCATTGGTAAAGCTGCAGTAATTTCTTACCTCGACTCCTGTATGGTTTTTAACGGCAGTAAGGAAGTCCTGCATGTTATGAATTTTGTTCAGCCAGATGGAATGGTATGGGGCAATTACAAATTCAACTTTGGCATTATGCTTTTTCGCAGCATCGGCAATGGCTTTCAGATTGTCGAGCCCTTTTTGTGTGATTACCACATCAAGGTTGTCGGCCAGGTTATCGTTCGTTAATAGCTCATCTTTTATCTGTTTGTCCAGTATCCAGTCTCCTTCCTGCTTGCCAAGATAGTAAAGTGCCCGGTGAAACAGTTCTGAGTTGTATTGATAAAGTCTGGAGAGCTGACAAGCTTTAGCTGTAGCGGGAGATACATTTTGAATAAGCGTAGCAAGTCTTTCAGATTTGCTTATATAAGGCCGGAAGCTGGTGATAACCTGCTCTTCCGTTCTCATGACAAGGCTTATGTCAACGATTAATAGTTTTGCATGGTATCTTTCAAAATAATCTTCTATAAGTGCCTGGCCTACTTCTCCGGGCAATGCATTATAGCTTAAGTTAATTGTAGACTTGCCGGTCAGTTTCCTGATCTCCGGTTCATAGTAGCCATTTCCTCTGGAGTTTCCAAGGATTACAATTTCCGCTTCTCCTTTGCCATTATAGAGCCTGGAATAACGAAGGTTGCTGGTCATGGTAAGGTATTCCAGAAAGGCACCGATACCCCGATCCCCCAGAAATATCAGAGGAATCAATACAACATAAAGCCAAATTCTGTTTTTCCCCTTCTTGGCAATTTCTGATTTCGCCTGGATATCTGAGGGCGATACTTTTACCTCACTTCTATCCTCTATGAGAGATTCTTTCATTGTCTGCGGGCTGTTAGAATTGAATGTAAATGAATTGAGCGTCGCTGAATGTGCCAAACAGGGCAATCATCCAGAGGATAAGTGAAAAGGCTATTAGTTTGAATGCCGGTGACTTCAATACCAGTTCTTCAAAATCATACGTCTGATGTACGTATTCCAGAATCATAAGAATCGAGATCAGTCCTAAGTTTTTAATGATTACGAATTTATTAGGTAAATGTCCGAAGGACATATCATTGAAAACAAAGATTCCTTTTATCATTTCAAAAGCACTTTCAAAGTCATTGCTTCTGAAAAATATTCTTGAAAAACAGGTAAGCAGAAATACGATTATCATTGCAGAAGGGATGAACACAGATCTTGGTACAATTTTCCCAAGTTTTTCTGTGTAGGGAAGGATGAGGCGCTGAACTACCAGATACACTCCGTTTAATCCGCCCCAGACTACAAAGGTCCAGTTGGCTCCATGCCATAGTCCTCCAAGGAGCATCGTAATCATAAGGTTCTTATATGCATTGAATTTTCCATGCCTGTTTCCTCCGAGAGGAATGTACAGGTATTCTTTCAACCAGCTTGAAAGAGACATATGCCAGCGGCTCCAGAATTCTGAAAAGTTTTTGGCCAGGTAGGGAAAGTTAAAGTTTTGGGGAAAGCGTAGCCCCAGAATTCTTGCTATTCCTATTGCAATGTCTGAATAACCTGAAAAGTCACAATATATCTGAAAGGAGTAGAATATCACTCCGATTATGAGGTACAACGAAGAGTATTTTTCAGGATGTGCAAAAGCAGATCCTACAAATGCTCCCAGAGAATCAGCAATGATGATTTTTTTGGCAAATCCGAGCAGTACTTTTGCAAGGCCTGTTTCAAAATTATCCCAGGTGAACTTCTGGTCGGTTTTTAGCTGTGGCAAAAAGTCGTGGGCCCGTAAAATCGGACCTGCTGTAAGCTTGGCAAAAAAGATCGAGTAAATTGAAAAGGCAACAAAATCTGTTTCGGCCTTTATCTTTCTTTTATAAATATCGGTGGTATAACTAATGGCCTGAAAGGTGTAAAATGAAATTCCGATAGGAAGTATAATGTTGAGTGTATTGTGAATACTCCCCGCGCCAAATAAAGACAGGACTCCGTTGGCAGAATCTATAAAGAAATTAAAATATTTAAAGAACCCTAACGTGACCAGGTTGGCTACAATACTGGTAATAAGCAATCGCTTTCTCTTTTTTTCATCTTCTGTCTTTTCCAGATACAGAGCAAGGTTGTACTCAAAGAAGGTAGATATAAGAACCAGAAGTAAAAAGCGATAATCCCAGTAACCATAAAAAAAGTAACTGGCTCCTAGCATAAACCACAACCTTAATCTTCCCTTGAAAAAGTAATATAATGGGATGAATAGTAGTATGAATTCTAAAAAGTGAATGCTGTTAAAGATCATGCTGATTAGTGTCGGTAAATAAAGACAATAATAAGAAATTTCCGTCTCATTTCCAATTGGTAAACGGGGAGAATGGTTGATAGTGTTCCTTTGATAAATCCTATTAAGTCTGGGTATGTTAATGCTAGGGATAAACAGGTACCATGTGAAGTCCAATTAGGCTTTAAACTCCATGTAAGTGGGTAAGAAAGTTGTGCGGAACTGTATTTTTTCTAATATTGAACCATGTCTCATATCGCTATCATTTCAGGAAGCATTCGCAGAGACCGAAAAAGTCACCGCGTAGCCCTGTACTTTAAGAAGTTTATAGAGTCCAATAATTTTGGAACGTCTGAAGTGGTTGATTTACTGGAATATAATTTTCCGGTTTTGGATGAACGCCTCAGGTTTCAGCCTGATCCAACTCCTCAAATGCTTGATTTTGCGTCAAAAATAAAAAATGCAGACGGTGTTGTGATTGTGACGCCTGAATATAATGGAGGGTATCCGTCCAGTTTAAAAAATGTGATAGATTTTCTGTACGATGAATGGTACAGAAAACCAGTGGCTATTTCTACAGTTTCTGCCGGTAGTTTTGGTGGTACACAGGTAATTACATCGTTACAATTTTCTCTGTGGAAAATAAGAGCCTGGACAGTCCCTGCCATGTTCCCGGTACCCACTGTAGATAAATCGTTTGATGAGCAGGGAAATCCTGTCGATAAGGCTTCAATAGATAAAAGGGCAGGAACGTTCATCAATGAGCTCCTCTGGTGCATTGAAGCAAAGAAAAAAATGGATGCTTAACGATTTTTACAGTGTCGTTAATTGTTCTCAAAACCATTATCAACGCTCCTGTAGAAGTTTGCTTTGACTTGTCCAGAAGCATAGAACTGCATCAGATCTCTACCCAAAAGTCAAAGGAGCATGTTGTTGGGGGAAGGATGTCCGGCCTTATAGGGCTCCATGAAACGGTAACCTGGAAGGCCCGGCATTTTGGTGTGTGGATGCAGCTTACGTCCAAAATTACGGAGTACAATGCCCCGGTTTTTTTTGCAGATGAAATGGTTAAAGGGCCATTTAAGTCATTCCGGCACGAGCATATATTGGAAGAACATCAGGGGCAAACAGTGATGACCGACCGGTTTGAATTTAAATCTCCTTTTGGATTAATAGGTAAAGGTGTAAATGCTTTGATTTTAACGTCTTATATGAAACGCCTCTTAGTCGAACGAAACAGAGTAATAAAAAAGTTGGCGGAAGATGGCTCCTGGCGGGAACTTATTACTGAATTCAGAGTCTAAAGAGTAACGATAATAATATGAAAAATAACTTTTGGCTGGGCTGACAATGCTGGTTCAGACCGTTCATGCATACTATCTCCCGTTCATTTTATGAATCTATTAAAGATCGTGCGTTTGTAGCTAAAGGAAAGATTACGGCAGTACATGATGCTTCTGTTGAGATTGAATTAATTTCAACTTTCATCGGGACCGAAACACGGGAAACAATGTTGAGGAGATACTCTTTATTGAAGTTACATTCAGGTAATACAATGTATCAGTCTGTTGCGATTAAAAATCCATTGGGGCAGCAGATAAAAATAATAGATATAACCGGTGCCTCTATAACGCAGGTGGATCTGTCTGATGTTGCTTCGGGAGTTGTATGGATTGAGTTTACAGGTGAAAAAGTAAACACATAGGAAAAAAGTGATAAAGGTTCGATAGGGTTTAGATTACGAACTTTTATTGCAGGTGGATAATAGTTGGATGATCAATACGAAACATTGGTACTATGATTTTGGCTACGGAGTACAAACCTAAATCTGTTCTGGAGGAATATGTAGTTTGTTTTTATTTTAATAAAAGCGACAATTTTGAGTATTGTGGTCATGCCTGCCCAACTATACATCAGGAGCTGTTTTTCAACTTGGGAGATACATTTCAATTAAGAAGATACGACGGACAGGAAATTTGTAGCCGTAGCTGGATCAGTGGTCTTCAGTCAAAACCTACCAGGGTCTATGCAAGTGGCAGGCACATTACGGCCGGGGTTATCTTTAAACCATGGGGACTTTATGCCGGGTTTGGACTGAATTCCAAAGATCTTTGCAATGCTGTAACAGATAGCAGGTTGTTGTAAGACTTTACTCATAAACAGCGTAATGAAGCGATTTCACCAGATCAGTTCTTTGATTTAATGGAATATACGCTTATTAAATTGCTCAAAAAGAGCAGGCTGACACAGACGATGCAACGGATTATAAACAACCTGGAACGGGAAAACCTGACGGTACTTTCAGAAAAGTTAGGTTGTTCCAAGAAATCCGTTATTGGCTCATTTAATAAATTACTGGGCATGAGCCCTCAAAAGTATTACACCCTAAAATGTGTTTGTGAAATCATCGACTTTTTTCAAAACAACCCGACAGCTAAACTCACAGAGATAGCTTACGAATATGGTTTTTGCGACCAGGCTCATTTTAGCAGAGTATTTAAAGAATATACAGGTTTTTCTCCAAAAGAATTTTTGTCAAATAAAGAACATAAGGTAAATTTTATACAATTTTGATTTTTATGTAATGACGACTTTTGCATAAAAAATCAATAGTATAATGAGAAAACTGATTCTTTATATTGCTACAAGTCTGGATGGCTACATAGCGAAACCCAATGATGATTTGTCTTTCCTTTCCATTGTGCAGAAAGAGGGAGAAGATTATGGTTATTCAGCGTTTGTAGACACGGTAGATACCGTTATTCTTGGACGCAGGACCTACGATTGGGTAACGAATCAGGTCGAGTTCCCTCATTCGGATAAACAAACATTTATCATAACAAGAACCCCAAGGCCATGTATAGGCAATATAAACTTCTATACGGGCGACCTGACCGAACTTATAACAAAGCTGAAAGAAGAGGAAGGTAAAACTATTTTCTGCGATGGCGGTGCTGAAATTGTGAATGAGCTTCTGAAGAATGACTTACTGGATGAAATGATTATTTCAGTAATTCCGGTTCTGGTAGGCGATGGGATAAGGCTGTTTAAAGATGGAAGACCTGAACAAAATTTGAAACTTATGGGTGTAAAATCATTTGATACAGGCTTGCTCCAAATGCATTATAAGAGGTTAAAGGGATAAGTGATCAATAGACAGGATTGCCTGTCTGAAGTATAATTGTATGGATAGTACGAAATCTGTTGTACAGCTAATCGGACATTTTCAGGAGCTGGTGCCATTAGACGATGGCGATATTGCCACTCTGTTGCCTAAGCTGGAAGTTAAGAAGCTGAATAAAAAGGAATATGTTCTACAGCCCGGCCAGGTTTCAAGGCACATGCGTTTCATTGCTGAAGGAAGTATGAGGGTGTATTACCTGGATGAAAAAAATCAGGAGCACACGTTACAACTGGGTATAGAAAACTGGTGGGTCAACGATCTGTACAGTTATTTCAGCGGCAAGCCGTCGAGAATGTTTATTCAGGCCAATGAGGCTACAACTCTTATGCAAATAAGCAAGACCAATCTGGAAACGTTGTACAAGGAAGTGCCCAGGCTGTCCGATTTTTTCCGCATGAAAACCCAGGCGGCTTATGTCGTCCTGCAGGAACGCACCATAGAACATATGAGTGTAGATGCTTATACAAGATATAATGCATTTATATCAGAATATCGGCAACTGGAACAGCGTTTTCCTCAATATATGATTGCTTCTTATCTGGGTGTTACGCCTGAGTTTTTAAGTTATCTGAGAAAGAAACGTATTCCTGACGTTTCTTAAGATAGCTTAATTTTTATCGTTTCCCCTCTCAATACTTTTGCCTGTGTCAATCAAACAGGTAAAATATGAAGGGCTATATAATGCTTATTTTTTGTCTCCTTGCTGGAAGACTATATGCACAACAGTTATCTTATACTCCGGATCTAGTTGCCGGCCATCGGTCAATGACCTATATGCACAATGTTCATTATCATTTTAATAAAAAGATTAAGATAAATAATCTCACGTTGTTTGATACAGAGTATTCTTCGGATAAACGCAATATTTTTTTTATCAGAAATAACTTTTCCTACAATGTATTCAGGAACATAACATTAAACGCGGGCTTTGGAATGAAAAATCCAGGCTCTTTTTACACCGCTTCCACTCAGTTTAGAACTGCGCATCCGATCTATACTTTTGCTTATTCAGTGGGGGCTACGTACCAAAACGGGTTCACACTTGAGCAATCCATTGTGTTGGAATATTACCCTTTCCTGACTGAAAAGCTGCAAGCGTATTGTAATCTTTTGGCTATTGCCAATATTAATCAGAAGGAGTATCAAAGAGGGGTGCAATACATTCGACTGGGATTAAAGGAGAACAAAATGGTTTATGGCTTGGCGTTCAATGCGGATCAGTTCAACAATGGGAAAGAAATACTGATCAACGCTGGAGGCTTTATAAGATACACGTTTTAAGCACGTATTGTGAAAAAGTCAAAATGGAGATTTTAGGCAGAATAACCAGGAAACATTTTCTCTTTCGTATGGATGATTACCATTTTTTTATAACTTCTTGACTATCTGTTGTGTCCTGGAACAAAAGCATGTCCCCTTGTACAGATCTGACCTGTAACCCCAATTACGCTCCTAAATTCAAATGCCCCGCTTTCGTAAATTGATTAGCATATTTCGTGAATTCTTGTCTTGCAAGCGAAGATTGTTTAGTTTGGAAGCATTTGTCTAAAAGAATGGCTTTTAAACAGTTAGAATGCTCAGGAAAAAGATATATATCCTGCTTGTTTTAATTTGTGTACTTTTCAAAGCTCCCGGAACCTTTGCGCAGGTTGTACTGGAAGCGGATAACTCTCTTAACAATACTAATAAGAATTACTTACTGGATTTTGATAAGGTGTGTGGGAAGGTCTTTGGGAAAGGCACGCTTTGTTTTTCCCTGGAGCTGTGCTGATGCTGAGCATCCCGCCTTTTCAGGGCCTCACCAGCCAATTCCATCTGCTTTTTGACTTTGGGGGATTGATAATATAGTAGTAGGCTTTTTCAAGAAAAGCGTCAATCGCTGAAGCAAAAGGAAAGCTAACTTCTAACGGAGTGTTACAGGCTGAACGTAAAGGATTGCAGGAAGTAACGTTCAGTAGTGCTAATTTTAAAGCTAAACTTAGAGATCTTGGGGCTTTGGCTGGAATATTAAAAACAATGATGTCGACTTTGCTGATGGTACTGCACATATTGAGTTGTATGATATAAAAAGTACTACAGGAACCATTGATATAAACGTTTCTATGAATAGTAAACAGGTTAGTGGTGATGCACAATTGAGTCATGATTTTGCAGCGTATGGTTGTTCGCTTACCAGACGATTAAGTCTAACCATTGATTACCTGTTTAATATTGAATCGCTGATGGGATCCAATATATCTTCCAGGCATCTGGAGTTTCAGGAAACATTTTCTGATCCGATCACTGGTGATAAAGGACAATGAAATCAGGGAATTTGATTTCGCAGCGGATGTCAGATATAAAGGGGTACGATTCAGGATTGCCAAGGTACATGCCACACTGGAGAAAGCGTAGAAGAATATCCTTTTGTTTTAAAAGGTTCCATTTGTAAAAGTTGATGCAAAACGTCAGAGAGACATAGTGTTCTGCTCGAATGGGAATATCCTGTCGGCATACCCATCAGAGGGTTCAATATAAAAATGAATGATTCTATTCTGCTTACTTATAATTCTGTTGGGAAGGATATACGCAAACTGGAGCTGTGGACTGATAGTTGTGCGGGCGTAATAGAAATTTGGCTAACAATATGGAAATTAGATGGAAAATTTGTTGAATTTGTATAATCTCGGAAAAATATTTAAATGTCAAGTTGTAATGTGTAGATAATTAGATGGTTATTGGTTGAAGTTGGGAATGAAAGTTTTTCCTCCTATATTCGTTATTATTGAGATTGAATTCAGAGCAATTATTCCATTAAAATCATGATAAAAAATATTTCCTTATCATTACTTCTTCTAACAGGAGTTTTAGCAACGTATTCCTGCTCCTCACACGAATCAGGGAAAGCTGAAAAGATATCTATAGATTTGGCGTCTTTAGCATTGGATACAGATCCTGTTTGCAAAATGCCGGTTGAAGGGCATCTTGCCGATACCCTGAATCTGGATGGTAAACTTTATGGATTTTGCAATACTGCTTGTAAACAGGAGTTTGCAAAAAGTCCGGAAACATATTTAAAATAACGAGTCACTTCCATTATTTCAGATAATTAAGAGCTCCTTTTTGAGAGCTCTTTTTTGTTTTAAGGGCAATAAATGTTTCTGACAGAGGGAGGCCATAAAACACCTTTTAATTTGTAAAGTTAATCAGGTAAAAAAGGAATGAAAACAGACCTCCTTGCTAAAGCTTCCATTGTGATCCAGACAGATGTCAGAACTGTCTGGAATGCGCTCATTAATCCGAAAGTGATTAAAGAATATTTGTTTGGTACAGAAGCTTATTCAGACTGGAAAGTAGGTAGCAGGATTTCCTTTAAAGGTGTGTGGGAGGGAAAACCTTATGAAGATGGAGGAATCATTACTGCCATTGAACCTGAAGAAACATTTAGATACACCTATTGGAGCGCTATGTTCGGAACACCTGATATGGAAGAAAATTATGCTCATATTTCTTATGATCTGGAAACGCTGGATTCCGGTGTCCGACTGACCGTATGTCAGGATAATGTCAAAACGGAAGAGGCCAGAGTGCATTTGGAACAGAATTGGAAACGGGTGCTTCAGTCGATGAAGCAGTTATTGGAGAATACTAAAAAATAACGGGAGCAATAGCGTAACATCTCTTTTCATTCAAAGACCGTTTGGGCAAATGTCGTGGTATTTGTGCATCTGCTCAAACGGATTTTGATTTAGTATCAATTGTGTTACTCATACGTGCGATTGCATAAAGCATTCGTACTACTATTGAATCTTGCCTGTATAGGTAATTAAGTCCACAAGCTTGTTGGAGAAGCCCCACTCGTTGTCATACCAGCTGACCACTTTTACAAAATGCTCATTAAGTGAAATGCCTGCTTTCGCATCAAATATAGAAGTCCTTTCGTCTCCAATAATATCTGAAGAAACAATTTCATCTTCTGTATAGCCTAGTATTCCTTTAAGGGATCCTTCAGAGGCCTCTTTTACAGCTTTTTTGATAGCCTCATAAGTGGCAGGCTTTTCAAGACGACAAGTAAGGTCCACCACAGAAACATCTGCGACAGGAACCCTTAACGACATACCTGTCAGCTTGCCTTTCAGAGCCGGAATGACCAGTCCTACAGCTTTGGCAGCTCCCGTAGTTGCAGGAATGATATTTTGATACGCCCCTCTGCCTCCTCTCCAGTCTTTGGCAGACGGACCGTCTACTGTTTTCTGTGTTGCCGTCACTGCGTGTACTGTGGTCATAAGACCTTCGACAATTCCAAAGGTATCGTGCAGCACCTTGGCTAACGGTGCCAGCGCATTCGTAGTGCAGGAAGCGTTGGAAATGATGTTAAGCTCTTTGGTATAGCTTTCATGGTTAACCCCCATTACGAATGTAGGTGTGTCATCTTTGGCAGGAGCAGAGAGCACTACTCTTTTGGCGCCAGCCTCCAGGTGTTTTCGGGCGGCTTCCTGTGTAAGGAATAGTCCTGTAGATTCTACCACATAGTCCACGTTGACCTCATTCCATTTAAGTGCTGCAGGATCTTTCTCAGCAGTAATACGTATTGTTTGACCATTTACCCTTAGCTGGCCATTCTTTACATCGATGGCTCCGTCAAACTTTCCATGCGTGGAATCGTATCTGAGCATGTAGGCCATATACTCCGCATCGATCAGATCGTTGATCGCTACGATTTCCACATCAGATCTCCTGGTTGCTGCTCTGAATACAAGTCTCCCGATTCTCCCGAATCCGTTGATCCCGATTTTAATCTTTGACATAACTCTTATGGTTTAAATTGAAAATAATTTTTTGGGTTGTTACGCTGCGGCATCCCTGAACGCAGTTTTAAAGCTTTTGCGATAATGTCCGGGCGTAACGTTCAGATGTTTTAGGAAAAGCCTTCTGAGCGAATCCTGACTGCCAAGGCCACAAATGTCGGCAATCTGATCTAGCGAAAGATTGGTGTCTTCCAGGCTTCTCTTAGCTTTTTCCAGTCGTACCTTTTCTATGTATTTGCCGGGTGTTATACCTGTTTCTTTCAGAAATACCCGTGCAAAGTTTCTGGGACTCATGGCACAATATTCTGATAGCGTTTCGACCTTTAAGTTTTCATTGATATGTTCTGAAATATATTCCTGAACCTCCCGGATGGGACCGTTTTCTGTTTGCTGTTGCGCCAGCAGGGTGCTGAATTGAGACTGATTGCCAGGGCGCTGAAGAAACAGTACCAGCTCTTTTGCAACAGAGAGGGCCAGGTCTCTTCCGTAATCTTCTTCCACCATGGCAAGAGCCAGATCCATTCCCGAGGAAACACCAGCAGAGGTGTACAGGTTACCATCCCTTATAAAGATAGGATCCGGATCTACTTTGATGTCAGGGTATTTTGCCTGAAGTTCCTTGCAGGCCATCCAGTGGGTGGTGGCTTTTTTCCCATTAAGAAGACCTGCTTCGGCCAGAGCAAATGTACCCCGGCAAATGGACGCAATCCTCCTTATTTTCCCCGAGTTTTGATTCAGCCATTGATGAAAGTCTTTGCTTAGTTTGAAAGAACTTTGTGAAGAATAGCCAGCGATAATAAGCGTATCTATTTTTTTATCAAGCGTTTTATAACTCACAGGCGTAGTAACTGTAATTCCCGATGAAGAAGTACTTGTTTTTCTGCCATGTTCCGGAGAAATAAGAACCACCTTATAGGCATCTTTCCTGGGGTTTACATATTTTAAAGTAATAGAAGCCCTGCAAAACACATCTGCCGGGCCCGCTATATCTATCAGCATGGTATCGGGCATGGCCACAATGGCGATAAGCCGTTCTTTTATACCGGTTATGGGAGTCATAGTGTAGGGTGTTTTATTAATTAAGTTAAAAATAGGAGAAAAGGATCTTGGCAGCAATGACAATTTTAGTGCATTTTCTGCCATTTTTGTTTTAAAGTTTTTGAGCTTGTTAATGGAGATGGAGTTTAAGATTCACATGGCATGAGAAACAAATCAGTTTTAAGACTTGTAAGGGTATAACGTTAGATGGGAATGGATGAAGCTTTTAATGAGAAGTTGAGGGAAGAATTATTCGGAATCATTATTTACGTGAAACGTAAAACGTAAAACAGATTGTGATTTATTAACTATTTAACCTAATTATCTATTGACTTTTATAAGCTTTAAAATCAGAGAGCCTTTATCATAAGAAGTTATACCTGATCCTTGAGCAAGTAATTTTTTCTTTTCTCACAGGTAACAATGATGTGCATTTAAAAAACTTTTCGCTGTTTAAAGATCCGAAGTTAGGTTATAACCTTAGTCTTGCATACGATATGGTAGCAGCTGCTCTTGTTGTGGAAGGTGACGATGAAGAACTGGCGTTAAATCTTAATGGCAGGAAGAAAAAACTTAGGCGAAAAGACTTTGAGGTATCGGCAGAACTTTTTAAAATGGATAAGAAGGTTTTGGATAAAAAACGAATGAGGAAAGCGCTACCTAAATGGCATATGTTTATAGATATAAGTTTTTTGCCAGAAAAGATGAAGCTGGATTATCATGCTATGTTGGATAGAAGGCCAGAACAGTTAAAGCTGATGTAAGTGAGTTTTTTAATGCTAATTGAGAGTGTCAAATCAACTAAGGATGGTAGCAGATGTGACTCGACCCCACGACTCTCCCGACCCCGGTCGGGATGCTCTAGCCACCAGAACATTTATGGTTCGATTAAATCTTAAAGCGACAGAAACAAAAAAAGCGACTATATCTAGTCGCTTTCATTTTTAAGGGGTGGCTGATGGGACTCGAACCCACGACCCTCAGAACCACAATCTGATGTTCTAACCAACTGAACTACAGCCACCGTTTTACTTTAGGTGTGCAAAGATATATGGACGTTTTTTAAAATGCAACAAAATATTTAAGAAATTTATATCCTATTGAAAGTAAGTCGTTTGCCAAACGTGCTTTCGTCAAACCTTCCTTCTTCATACACTAAATGACCGCTTACAATCGTATGTGTGACCTTGGAATGGAACGTAGTTCCTTCCAAAGGAGACCAGCCACACTGAAACAAAATGTTGTTTTTGGCCACTTCATAAGAAGTATCCAGATCCACCAATACAAGGTCTGCCCAGTAGCCTTCGCGGATATATCCTCTTTTCTCTATCTGGAAACAGATGGCAGGATTGTGAGACATCTTTTCAACTATTTTTTCCAAACTGATTTTACCTTGTTTGTAAAACTCCAGCATGGCATTGAGGCTGTGCTGCACCAGTGGTCCGCCTGAAGGTGCCTGCCAGTAGCCCTGACTTTTTTCTTCTACTGTATGGGGTGCGTGGTCTGTAGCAATTATATCAAGACGATCGTCGAGCAACGCTTTAAAAAGAGCTTCCTTATGTCTTGGCTCTTTTACTGCAGGATTCCATTTGATTCTGGTGCCAAGTCTTTCATAGTCTCTGCTGTCAAACCACAAATGGTGAACGCATACTTCAGAAGTGATGCGTTTTTCACTTAATGGAATTGTGTTGTCAAAAAGACTGATTTCTTCTTCCGTGGAAATGTGAAGTATGTGCAGTCTCGAATTAAACTTTTTAGCCAGTGATACTGCCAGTGATGAAGAACTATAGCAGGCTTCCTCGTTTCGTATCAGCGGGTGGATGGATGGAGACGGATTATCTCCATATTTTTCTTTTGCCAGTGCAGTGTTTTTGCGAATGGTTTGTTCGTCTTCACAGTGAGTGGCAATAAGCATTCCCGCGTTTTTAAAGATTTCTTCCAGTGTTTTTTCATTGTCTACCAGCATATTACCGGTGGAAGAACCCATAAACACTTTCAGTCCGCAGACATTGTTGGGGGCTGTTTTCAGAGCCTCCTGAAGGTTGTCGTTGGAGACACCCATGAAAAAAGAATAATTAGCCAGGGATGTTTGTGCCGCACGTGCATATTTTTCCGCCAACAGTTCCTGTGTCAGCGTATTCGGTACTGTGTTGGGCATTTCCATAAAGGAGGTGACCCCTCCGGCAACAGCAGCTTTGGCTTCAGAATAAATGGTGGCTTTATGCGTTAAGCCAGGTTCCCTGAAATGTACCTGGTCGTCAATAATGCCCGGGAGCAGATATCTGCCTTTTGCGTCAATAACTTTTTCTGCAGCTCTGGAAGACAGGTTGGAGCCTATTTCAGCAATAAATCCATTTTCGATCAATACATCACCTGAAAAGATCCGGCCTTCATTTACTATATTTGCATTAAGGATAAGTATTTTTTTCATTCTTGAAAATATTTGTCACAAGATACAACCTGCTTCATCTTGGGGCAACAATAATATCGCTATAATAGATCATGTCCAATTTGTTTGAAAATTTAAAGCTTAATAAGCAACTACTTAACGCCATTGAAGATGCTGGTTATGAGCAGCCAACTGAAATTCAGGAAAAAGCCATTCCTCAGATTATGGCAGGGCATGATATTCTCGGTATCGCTCAGACGGGAACAGGGAAAACAGCCGCCTATCTGTTGCCTTTGCTGATGAAAATAAAATTTGCCCAGGGGATGCATCCAAGAGCGTTAATTCTGGCTCCAACCAGAGAGCTGGGAATTCAGATCAATGAAGAGATAAAGAAACTTGCCCAATATACTGATATCAGAACGGTTGCGGTATTCGGTGGGATCGGTCCTAAACAGCAGATTGAGGAAATCAGAAAAGGGGTAGATGTTATAGTGGGTACACCAGGCCGATTTATGGATCTGTACCGGGCAAAGGAGTTGATTGTAAAAGAAATTAAGACACTCATTCTGGATGAAGCCGATAAGATGATGGATATGGGCTTTATGCCACAAATCAGGCAGATCCTGGAAGTGGTGCCAAGGAAGCGTCAGAATTTACTGTTTTCAGCGACCATGCCCCCCAAAGTGGAGTCATTGACAGAGGAGTTTCTTGAGTTTCCCATGAAAATAGAAGTAGCCCCTCAGGCTACTACTGTAGAATCCATAGAGCAGGAACTTTACAAGGTCCCCAACTTTAAAACTAAAATCAATCTGCTGGGGCATTTATTGAGAAATCAGGAGCTGACCAGGGTAATTATTTTTGTGAAGACAAAAGAGACTGCCGAAAATGTTTTCAAGTTTATAGAAAGAAAAATTACCACGGATGTCAAAGTTATTCATGCCAACAAGGGGCAGAATACCCGGATCAATTCCATAGAAGCCTTTAAAGAAGGTTCGGTAAGAGTACTTGTGGGGACAGATGTGGCCGCAAGGGGGATTGATGTTTCAAAGGTAAGCCACGTTATCAATTTTGACGTGCCACTTATTTATGAAGACTATGTGCATCGGGTGGGTCGAACCGGAAGAGCAAGAGAAAGCGGCGTGGCGATCACTTTTGCCTTACCTCATGAAGCGTATCATATCGAACAGATTGAAAAGCTTATACGCAAAACCATAGCGGTCAGGGAAATCCCGGAAAATGTCTTTATAGAAGAAACTCCTTTTGAAGAAAAGCAGGATATGGACCGCGAGCTGGATGATCTTAAAAAGAGGCTTAATCCTGAATTCAAAGGAGCTTTTCATGAAAAGAAACACTCGTTAAAAGAGCGTGGGGGCAAAAAAGAGAGTGGTAAAAAAGTCCAGAGGAGTGGTAAAGGCGGTCAGGGAAGATCTTCCGGCTCCAAAGGAAAGTTTGGATCAAAGGGGAAGTTTAAAAAATGATCGAACGTTTGCCCGAATATATTTGACAATAAATCGAGATTATATTTTCATTAATCTAAAAAAATGGTGTTGTAACAGTCTGTGGATTATATTTGTATCATAGTTTTCTGGTTGAATAATTATTAATAACTTTCCATAGCTGGTTGAAAGATCTTGGGGTTGAGTCGGGGAGCCCTCCTCGCTTGCCCCAAGTTTCCTTTGTAAGGAATCTTAAAAGCAGCTTCTTCAATTTACCACCTGTCTTCGTGCTGATATTGGTTTTTAACATTGCAAACCTGAACAGCTTTACAATCCAGTGTTTCTTTTTGGATTCTGTCGCAAAGACATCTTTTCTTTTTACAATCAGTAATGTCTGAAGGTCTATTTTAACCGGACAGGCAAGTGTACAATTGCCACAAAGTGTGCAGGAATGGACAGGATGCAGTCCATCGGTCTTATGAGGAGCAATTATTGATTGAACAGGAAACTGTATTGCCTGCTCTGTTTGGTTTATAGGGCACACAGAAACACATTGCATGCAATCAATACATGAAACAAGCTGTCTTTTTAAAGGACTTGATAGCAGATCTGTTTTGCCTCCGTCAATCAGAAGAACGATCAGACGCTGTGTTGGAGATAAAGGACCGGTCACTATCTGGAACGGCAAAGGCCGGCTCGGAGAAGAGAAGAAATCAAGGAAAAGAGAAAGATCTTTTCCTGATGGAATAACTTTGTTGATGTCGGCAATCAGTATGGTTACCTGGCCTGCAGCAAAGTAATTCAGCGCATCGTCCGTTAACAGAACATTTCCGGATTCTCCAACCAGAAAGCTGGCCTCGGAAATACTTAATATGCGTTTTTCTTCTGTAAGAGGATTTTTTTTGCTGATGATTTCAAGTCCCAGAGCTTCCAGCTTACCTGAAAGGCCATGGGGAAGCTTTTCCGCTGCTTTGGCAGAGATATTGAATTTCTTAAGTGAAAACTTCTCCGCAAGCCGTATGATTTCATTTTGCGCATCATCGAACGTTGGACTCCAGACCACATAACCACCTTTTTTAGTGAAATTGGTTTCAAAATCCTTGAGGTGTTTTTCAAGGTTGGAGACGGTAATTTCTCTGATATAAGACGCTCTCTTCCTCGCCAGTGAAGGATTGCTAAAGTTTGCCAGATATGCAGGTACGGTCATTGATTAGTTCTTCCCTCCGTCGACTTTGATTGTTTCTTCTCTGTTTGCAAGTTCCCAGGCGGTTGCAAAAATAAGTCTGGTGATCCTGGCAGCTTTGTCAAAAAGAATTTTATCTACAGTGTCAGTGGGTTTATGATAATCTTCATGTACCCCGCTGAAATAAAAGATTACTGGAATATTATTTTTTGCAAAATTGTAGTGATCGGACCTGTAGTAGAAGCGATTCGGATCGTCAAACCGGTTAAATCTGTAATCTAAAGTTAGCTGCACACCATTCTTATTGGCCTCTTCATTAATGGTATGAAGGTCTGAAGAAAGCCGGTCGCTTCCGATAATATAGACATAGTGGTCGTCATCGGCATGTTCTTCATCCACCCTTCCGATCATGTCTACATTAAGATTGGCTATGGTTTTATTCAGAGGGAAAACAGGCTGGTCGGTATAATATTCGGACCCCATAAGTCCTTTTTCCTCAGCCGTTACGGCCATTATCAAAATGCTTCTCCTTGGCCCCTGATCATTTTGTTTGGCAAGCATAAAAGCTTCTGCAATTTCAAGAAGTGCAGCAGTACCGCTTCCGTCATCATCGGCACCGTAGTGTATTTTCCCGTCTTCTACTCCCAGGTGGTCGTAATGCGCGGTGATTACAATGACTTCATCTTTTTTATCGGTTCCTTCGATTAGCCCTAACACATTTTCTGTTTCAACAATCGATTCAACAACATCTGCTTTGTAGGTGATTTTGGCAGGCTTGAACGGAGCTTTGTAATTGTTGCCTTTTTGGGCAATTTCTTCCTTCTGGGCAAGAAGGTTTTCTTCAGTTGTTTTCAGTAGTTCTGCCGCAAGCTGAGTGCTGATAAACAAGGCGCTTCCACCTCTTAGTTTATGTGAAAAACTAAGATAGGGCTGTGCGATATGACTCTTTAGCTGATTCAGTCTGGACTCGTAATCGGTTAAGTTGTTCCCTACAACAATCAGCACTTCCTGAGCACCAAGTTTTCGCGCTTCGGAAGCTTTTTTCCTCCAGTCGTTACCCCAGTCAGAAGCCTGTGCAGTTCCTGTTACCAGTGACTTTCCATCTTTAACAGGTTCTCCCATAAAGATTACAACCGCTTTCCCTTTTATATCCTGATTTTTGTAGTCAGAGTAGAGTGGGGAGTTGATGCCATATCCTCCAAACACCACAGGAACTTTGGTTTCTTTAGGGACTTTAATGTCTCCATAGGCATAGAAGTCTTTAAGAAAAACCTTTTTTTCTTTTCCGACTTTCAGATATACATCGCCCCAGGACCTTTTAACAAGCGTAAATTTTTGAAAGTAAGACTTTTGTCCGTCGGCCGTGGTTACAGGCGGTTGTAACCCTAATTGCTGAAACTGGTTTTTAATGTATTCGGCTGCTTTTTTCTGACCTGGCATCCCGGTTTCTCTGCCTTCAAGGCTGTCGGATGCAAGAATGTGAAGATGCCGGGAAAGATCGCTGGCTGTAATTGTTTTCTCGTACGTGGAAACCTGGGCAACAGCCTGGCTTATGATGATAAATAGGATAAAACTAATAACTGATCTGTTCATGCGGTAAATTTAAGTATAGCGGATGCGTAAAAAAAGAAACTGATAAATATAATTGCCGGAACGGAAAAAAGGTTTGCCGGAGCAATGCAATAGTTGCGTGTCTGATAATCAATAAGAAGTTGCGGTAGAAGAGTGGTAATAGTTATCCACACCGTTTTCTTTTACATATTATCTCACTTTAAAATTAAGTACTTTTGCACAATAGAAAGCACAATTGAATTCTTTTTATGAAAATTAACCTAAACCAACAAGCAGGCTTTAACGAAAGACATATAGGGCCTTCTGAAAAAGATCAGAAGGAAATGCTGGATCTTATTGGCGTTGCAAGCCTCGATCAATTGATTAACGAAACTGTCCCGGAATCAATTCGCCTCCAAAAAGAACTTAATCTTCCTGAACCACTCTCTGAGTTTGAATTTCTTAAGCACTTCGGGGCACTTGCAAACGAAAACAAGGTCTATAAATCCTATATTGGCTTAGGTTATTATGGTTGTATAACTCCTCCGGTCATACAGAGAAATATTCTGGAAAATCCGGGCTGGTATACTGCTTACACTCCTTATCAGGCCGAAATCGCTCAGGGAAGGCTTGAGGCACTGATCAATTACCAGACAATGATCACGGACCTGACCGGAATGGCGCTGGCAAATGCATCTCTTTTAGATGAAGGTACGGCAGCAGCGGAGGCTATGAACCTTATGTTTTCCGGAAGAGCAGGGGCTAAAAAGAATGCTGCTACGTTTTTTGTTTCAGAACATTGCTTCCCTCAAACCATAGAGGTGCTGCAAACAAGAGCTACTCCTCTGGGCATATCGCTTAAGATCGGAGATGTTAATTCTCCGGAGGCGTTGGGAGCGGATATTTTTGGTATTCTGGTGCAATATCCTGATGCCAACGGTTCTGTAAACGATTATAAAAATCTCACTGAGGCGGCACACAAACAGGAAATAATGGTTGGAGTAGCGGCCGATTTGCTGAGCCTTACATTGCTTACACCTCCGGGTGAGTTTGGTGCTGATGTGGTAGTAGGATCTACGCAGAGGTTTGGAGTGCCTATGGGATATGGCGGTCCTCATGCAGCGTATTTTGCTACAAAAGACGAATTCAAAAGAAGCATCCCGGGCCGGGTAATCGGTGCATCCATAGACGCTCAGGGCAAGCAGGCATATCGCATGGCTTTGCAAACCAGAGAGCAGCATATAAGAAGAGAGAAAGCAACGTCAAACATTTGTACTGCTCAGGTGCTACTGGCGGTTATAGCAGGAAGTTATGCTGTTTATCATGGTCCTAAGGGCTTAAAAAATATTGCATTAAAAGTAGCTGGTTTCACCAAAGTCCTGAACAGTGCTCTTGCCGAATTGGGTTATACGCAGTCTAACAAACTGTTTTTTGATACCCTGAAGATTGAAACAGGCAGTCTTACAGAGGCTGTCAGAAAGGCAGCAGAAGCAAAAGAAATCAACTTCCGTTATTCAGAAAACAGTACTTTTATATCGCTGGACGAAACCGTAGATACAAAGGCGCTTAAAGATATTATCTCGGTATTTGCTGAGGTAAAAGGAAAGAATGCAGAGGAAGTTTTTGCAAAACTTTCCGGAGATGTAGAGGTTACTTTCCCCGGATTGGAGAGAACTTCTGCTTATTTGCAGCATCCTGTCTTTAATTCTTATTATTCTGAGCACGAAATGCTTAGATATCTTAAGAGACTGGAAAATAAAGACCTTTCTCTCGTGCATTCCATGATTTCATTGGGATCGTGTACAATGAAACTGAATGCTACAACGGAGATGCTTCCCATCACCTGGGAAAAAATAGGGCAGATTCATCCATTTGTACCGGCCGATCAGGCAGAGGGATACAAAAAGATATTTACCAATCTGGAAAACTGGCTTTCTGAAATCACAGGTTTTGCAGGTGTTTCCCTGCAGCCCAACTCAGGTGCTCAGGGTGAATACGCAGGTCTTATGGTGGTGAGAGCCTACTATGAAAGCAGGGGAGAAACGCATAGAAATGTTGCACTTATTCCAAGCTCTGCTCATGGTACCAACCCTGCTTCTGCGGTAATGGCAGGAATGAAAGTGGTAACGGTAAAATGTGATGACAAAGGAAATATCGACATCGCTGATTTAAGAAGTAAAGCCGAACAGTATAAAGCCAACCTGTGTGTGTTGATGGTAACGTATCCTTCTACCCATGGGGTGTTTGAAGAAGGTATTAAGGAGATTTGTCAGATCATTCATGAGGCAGGTGGTCAGGTATATATGGACGGAGCCAATATGAATGCGCAGGTGGGACTTACCAGTCCTGCATCTATTGGGGCGGATGTTTGTCATTTAAACCTTCATAAAACCTTTTGTATCCCGCATGGTGGAGGTGGTCCCGGTGTAGGTCCTATTGGAGTTGCAGCCCATCTCAAGCCATTCCTTCCCGGAAACCCTGTGGTAAAAACCGGCGGAGAAAAAGCGATTCATGCGATTGCTGCTGCCCCTTGGGGAAGTGCAAGCATATTGCCTATTTCCTATGCCTATATAGCAATGATGGGAGCTGAGGGATTAAAGAGCTCTACCCAGCATGCGATTCTGAATGCAAACTACATAAAGGCAAGATTGGAAAAATTCTATCCTGTATTATATACCAATACCAAAGGACGTTGTGCGCACGAGTTTATCCTCGATTGCAGAGCATTTAAACTTTCCGTAGGGGTTGAGGTGGAAGATATCGCAAAGCGATTGATGGACTATGGATTCCATGCTCCTACAGTTTCTTTCCCGGTGCCTGGTACGCTTATGATTGAGCCAACCGAAAGTGAATCCAAAGATGAACTTGACAGATTCTGTGAAGCCATGATACAGATCAGGGAAGAGATCAGGGAAATAGAGACCGGAAAGGCCGATAAAATCAACAATGTGTTAAAAAATGCTCCTCATACTGCTGAAGTGGTAATGGCGGAAAACTGGATCAGACCTTATTCCAGAGAGAAAGCAGCATTCCCGATCGAATGGATAAGAGGCAGAAAGTTCTGGCCTTCTGTAAGCAGAATCGATAATGCTTACGGTGACAGAAACCTTGTTTGTACCTGTCTGCCCGTGGAAGACTACACATCCCACGAAGAGGTAGTGCATTAAGCATGTACCTGATTTTCTCTAATACAAAAGGGAGGTTGTTCATTGGAATAACCTCCTTTTTTATTTATTTTTAAGCTAACCGGTTAGTTTTTATAGTTTTGTGAGGTGTTTGTGCAAGCCAGGGGTTTTCGCAAACAATACTGTATAGAGAATGTTACAGAGGTGAGACATGAGTAAGTGGAGATGGTATTCTTTCGGTAAAATTTTATTGCATTTTTTATAGAAGATGTACTGGTAGGAGGTAGACGGGAAAACTACTTAAACCCTTGTAACTACTAATAGTATGATAGGATTTCAGGTTTTTGAAAAATGTATAATTATAATTTTGTAAAGTTTTTATTGTTTATGAGTGATTAAATTTAAATTTTTTATAAAAATATTTATATTTTTGATGCCAAATTGCCTACGTAAAAGAAAGCTTTTAGGTTTTCCGTGGGTATCAGAGACTTGTTTTTTTAACCGCATAAAAAACATAAAAAACAACAATGAAGAAAAAAGTTCTACTCTTTTTGTCACTAGCTATTCTGGGGCAACCCTGGAATGCAAGAGGCTCAACAGCACCAAATGCCGGGCCGAATCTATCGATAAGTAAGAGGGTAAACGCACCTACAGTTTCAGTAGTATCTCCAGCTGCCAATGCAGTCTTTTCTGAAGGGCAGCCTGTTACGATTACAGCCAGCGTGTCAGATCCGGAAGCAGCAATCAGTAAAGTAGAATTCTATTCTGGGACAACAAAAATAGGAGAAGACCTTTTCAGTCCATATAGTATTACATGGACAGATATTCCTGCCGGAAGTTATGTTATTACCGCAAAAGCATATAGTGAAAGCGGTGCTGAGGCAACTTCTGAAGAAGTTGTATTTACTGTTGGCGACAGAGTAAATCAGGCTCCTGTCGTTTCTATTGTAACGCCATCCTCCAATGCTGCCATAGCGGAAGGAGAAACCGTTGTTATTTCAGTAAACGCGTCGGATGCTGATGGTTCCGTTGCTAAGGTGGAACTGTTTAGCGGTTCTGTCAAAATAGCTGAAAGAACTTCCCTTCCTTATACCTTCAACTGGTCAGACTTAGCAGCAGGGACTTATACCATTACGGTACGGGCTACAGATAAAGAGGGGGCAGTAGCGTCCTCTAGCGTTACGTTTTCTGTTTACGCTGTAACTCCGGGTGTTCCTCCGGTAGTTGAAATTACTTCTCCTTCCAACAATGCGTCTTTTGAGGAAGGCAGGGTAATCACCATAAATGCTGATGCTTCAGATGCTGATGGTACCATTGAAAAAGTAGAGTACTACAATGGCACAACGTTAATCGGTCAGGAATTATATGAGCCCTATTCCTTATTATGGAATAATGCGCCTGTAGGAACGCACACCATTACAGTAAAAGCGATTGACAACTCAGGACTCTTCACCGTTTCAGCTCCTATTACAGTTGTTGTAACAGAACGATCTGCTTTAAAAGCTCCTTTCCATGGTACTCCGGCTGAAATCCCTGGCAGAATTGAAGCGGAGGACTTTGACCTTGGAGGACTTCACATTGCCTATTACGATGATACTCCGGACAACAAAGGAGGGCACTACAGAGACGAGTATGTAGACATTGAAAAATGTGCAGAAGGCGGCTACGATATCGGATACATGGATATCGGTGAATGGCT